>LFRM01212630.1_pt1 | contig 20496 bp, 22 predicted proteins | sample 618341 | NCBI WGS metagenome assembly LFRM01 (sample SAMN03654438, study PRJNA283298) | anaerobic digester metagenome | isolation source: pool of bioreactors CSTR01a, CSTR02a, and CSTR03a thermophilic anaerobic... | place: Denmark: Kgs. Lyngby | collected 2014-05-21 | reverse complement strand
TGGTCATTGCGGGTCTGGATTCTAGCATCGATAAGGCAAAGGGCCATCTTATAGAAGGCGGAGCAAGAAGGGTCCTTCCCCTGAAGGTCTCGGGTGCCTTCCATACTCCCTTCATGCAGGAGGCCACGGAAGAATTTTCAGATTTTCTCAAGGGCCTGCCCTTTTCTGATCCGAAGGCGAAGGTGATCTCCTCGGTTACAGCTGAGGAGGTCCTTGGCAGCGAGAGGGCAAAAGAGCTTCTGGGGATGCAACTTGCAAACCCTGTGCGTTGGACAAAAGTCATGCAGAAGATGAGCTTGATCAGGGAAGACATGAAACAGACTGAAAAAAACGATCACATTATATTGGCAGAAGTAGGACCGGGAACGGTCCTTGCTGGACTGTGGAAAAATAGCGGCTCGGATGCACTGTGCACCCCATTGGGTAGAGAGAGTGAGATCCAGGCGCTGAAAAAGGAAATCTGATATGGCAGAAAAAAGAAACGCTCTGGTAACCGGCGGTTCAAGGGGCATTGGAATGGCAATAGTGGAGGAGCTTCTCAATGAGGGATGCAATGTCTGGTATCTCTCCAGAAGCGAAGGCGAGACGGCCTCCCTCAAGAAGAGAGCCGAAGCTCTAAAGAGCTCCCTTACCTGGGTCGAGTGTGATATGAGTGACCGGACTTCCGTCCAAGAGGCCGTGGAAAACGTCATCAAGGATGCGAAAAGCATAGACATACTGGTCAACAACGCGGGCATCACCCGTGATGGGCTTATCATGCGCATGAAGGATGAAGCCTGGGACGAGGTGCTTGCAGTAAACCTTACCGGTGCTTTCCTCACCTCAAGGAGAATCGGAAGGCTTATGGCCGGTCAGAGACGGGGAAGCATCATCAACATTTCCAGTGTCGTAGGCATCATGGGAAACGGCGGGCAGTCCAACTATGCCGCCTCCAAGGCGGGTCTCATCGGGTTTTCCAAGAGCCTGGCACGCGAACTCTCCAGCCGGAACGTACGGGTGAATGTGGTGGCTCCGGGTTTCATCCGGACGGCCATGACGGCCGTCCTTCCGGAGACCTTGAAAGAGAGTCTCAATACCCAGATTCCCCTTGCAAGGATTGGAGAGGCAGAAGAGGTGGCCCACGCAGTGGCCTTCCTCGCATCAGAGAAGGCTTCCTACATCACCGGCCAGGTATTGGCAGTTGATGGTGGGATGGCAATGTGACTATGGGAGAGAAAAACATGAACAGTGCAAGACGCGTCGTAGTGACAGGAATGGGCACGGTCAACCCTTTGGGCAAGCGTGTCGAGGAGTTCTGGACGAATATCAAGGAGGGCAAGAGCGGTATCGGGCCCATAACCAAGTTCGATACCACTGACTACCCTGCAAAGATTGCCGGGGAGGTGCACGATTTCGACCCTTCCGATCTTCTTGAACGCAAGGAGACTCGCAGCATGGCCGACTTTACGAAGTTTGCCGTCTACGCCGCCGTGCAGGCGATGGACCAGGCAGGACTCAAGGAAGGGATGTACGACCCATTCCGAAGTGGAGTCTATCTGGGCAACGGCATCGGTGGCTTTGAAGTTGTGGAGGAGAACCTCTACAAGCTCTACGACAGGGGCCCCCATGCGGTAGCCCCCCTGACCATCCCCAAACTCATAGCAAATGAGGCAGCCGGCAATATAGCCATCCACTTCGGTTTCCAAGGCCCCTGCCGCACAACGGTGACAGCTTGCGCTTCCGGCACGGATGCCATCGGCGATGCTTTCAATTCCATCCGTTTCGGCCTCTCCGATGTAGCCATCAGCGGAGGGACGGAGGCTGCCATAACCAAGCTCTCCGTTGCAGGGTTCTGTCGTATCCAGGCACTTTCAACCGCCTATAACGACACACCCTCCCTCGCCTGCCGGCCCTTCGACAAGGACCGGGACGGCTTTGTCATGGGCGAAGGTGCCGGCATTCTGGTACTTGAGTCCTTGGAGCACGCCCTTGAACGTGGGGCTACCATCCTCGGGGAGATCGGAGGCTACAGCATGACGTGTGATGCATACCACCTTACCGCCCCGAATCCTGAAGGTGACGGAGCGGCGCGTGCAATGCGTGAGGCCATCGCAATGGCAGGGGCCACCCTTGAAGAGGTCGACTACATCAATGCACACGGCACCTCGACGCTGGCCAACGATTCGATGGAGACCAAGGCGATAAAGCAGGTGTTTGGCCCTCATGCCTATAAGCTGAAGGTCTCCTCCACCAAGTCGATGACATCCCACCTTATAGCCGCGGCAGGTGCAGTTGAAGCGATCGTCTGTCTGCTCTCCTTACGGGACCAGTACTTCCCTTGCACCCTCAACTACACGACGCCGGACCCTGAACTCGATCTTGACTATGTACCGAACAAGGGTATGGATGGTACAATTCGCTATGCTGTCAGCAACTCTTTAGGATTTGGCGGACACAATGGCGTCTTGGTTTTCAAATCCTATATCAAGGCATAAGGAGCATTACTCATGAGTGAAACATTTGAAACGTTAGAGGAACTGCTTCCACATCGCGACCCATTTCTATTCGTCGACGAGCTACTGGAAGCAGATGAAAAACACACCGTAGGGAAACGGGTATTCAGGGAAGACGACTGGTTTTTCAAAGGTCACTTCCCCAACTACCCTGTAGTACCTGGAGTACTTCTGGTCGAAACCATGGCACAGTGCGGAGGTGCGGGCCTCTGCCAGGTCGGGATACTCCCTCATGGGGCATTCTTTGTACTGGGCACTGTGGACAAGGCAAAGTTCCGAAGCCAGGTCCGTCCGGGCGATACTGCTATCATAGAGGTACACAATACGCGTGTCTCGCAGATCATGCTGCGCCAGAGCGGCACCATCACTGTAAACGGGAAAAAGGCTGCAGAGGCAACCTGGATGTGTATTGTTGGCGGTGGGGATGTAAACATCAATGGAACGAAATAAGGGAGTCTCTCTGTGATTATCAGTAAAAAGGTACTACGAAACGTCACGCTGACCGCACACCCCCTGGGGTGCCGGCAGTATGTGCAAAACCAGATCGACTGGGTACGCGAGCATGCGAGAAAAACCAACGACGCTCTCTACAGGCCCGTCACCTCAGATGCACTCCCGAAACGGGTACTTATACTCGGAGGATCGACCGGTTACGGTCTCTCCACCCGCATAGTCACCGCTTTCGCTGGCGGTGCCGATACGATTAACGTCTCCTTTGAGCGTGAGCCAAGTGAAACCAAGACAGCAACCCCAGGATGGTACAATACCATGGCCTTTGAAAAAAAGGCCAAAGAGGCTGGTTTGGCGGCTGAGTCGGTCTTTGGAGATGCCTTCTCCGACGAAACAAAGGCAAGGACAGCCACTTTGATCAGAAAGACCCTACAGAAGGTGGACCTGGTTGTCTACAGCCTTGCCTCCCCCCTGCGCACCGATCCGGCAACTGGAGTCACCTATCGATCTGTCCTGAAACCCATAGGGGAGGCCTTCACTGCCCTCTCTGTTGACATGGATAGCCCTGTGGTAAAGCAGGCCACCATCGAAGCGGCAGAAGGATCTCAGGCAGAGGAGACTGTCAAGGTGATGGGAGGAGAGGATTGGGCTCTTTGGATCGAGCACCTCCTCAAAGAGGACCTGCTCGCACCCAACGCCATGACCGTCGCCTACTCCTACATTGGGCCCAAGGTCACCTACCCGGTCTACCGGGAAGGGACCATAGGCATGGCCAAGGAACATCTGGAAAAAAGTGCCAAGGCGATCACCAAGAACCTGGAAAAGATTAACGGAAAAGCGTTTGTCTCAGTAAACAAGGCCCTGGTCACACGGGCAAGTGCGGTGATCCCGGTAGTCCCCCTCTACATGGCCCTGCTCTATCAGGTGATGAAGGAGAAGGGTTTGCACGAGGGGTGTACCGAGCAGATCTACCGCCTCTTCACAGACCGTCTCTATGCAGACAAGAGGGTCCCAACCGATGATGAGGGAAGAATTCGTCTTGATGACTGGGAGATGCGTGAGGATGTCCAAGCAGAGATAGATGAGCGTTGGACGCTACAACATGAGGGAGAACCCTTGCAGAAGGGTGACCTTGAGGGTGTACGGCAGGAGTATGACCAGATCCATGGATTTGGCTTTCCCAGCGTAGACTATACCCTTGATATCGACCCCAGGGTTATCTGAGAAAAGAAGCAAAAACAAGAAACAGAACCTGAATAAGATCATATGTAGTGAAGGGCAACGACCAAAGAGGTTGTTGCCCTTCTTTACCACCCTACGATAAGGTCCCAGACATCTCGAGCTCAGTAGTATTGCAGTTCTTGTGTGAAAAAGCCAAGATGGAAATCTTGGAAAATCAGCTGACCAGCTACCCTTTGTCAGTATTTTTCCACCCAACAGATGTAGCCTATATATTCATCATACAAACAATATGATAACATTCAATATTTCTATCATAACTTAAACGATATGATAGATTAAAATATTGATAATCATTCTATTCATGATATACTAGACAAAGGAAGAGGAAATCCTATGGATGAACGCAACATCACTGACAATACCAAGATGATAATGAAAGCGAAAGGTGTCTCTATCCGAGCTTTGGCAGAACAGATAGCCATGAGCAGCGTATCTTTATCAAAAATGCTTAACAACAAGGTAAGTATCAAAACTTCGACCTTGATAAAAATCTCTCAAGCATTGCAAGTTCCTCTGGAGAATTTGTTTGTAGAAACCCCAAGGCTCTATCAAGTCCGGTTTCGAACCCAAAAGGTTATGTCGGCACGGGAAAAAGCACAGAGAGGGCAAATTCTTAGGGATTCCGCACTCTGGATGAGAGACTATACCTTACTAGAGTCTGTAACCAATGAGAATCTTTCATCAATACTCACCAGTCATGCATTTCCCAGTGAGCCGAAAGAAGCGGCGGGTAAACTTCGAAAAGTCTTGAAATTATCAGAAACCGGTGCCATCTGTGATGCATTTTCAGCACTAGTCGAGCAGTGTGGCGTCAAGCTTAGGCTATATCCTTTTGGATTAAAGAAATCGTTTGGCCTTTCTATTGGGATTCAGGATGGGGGTCCGGCAATTGTAGTAAACAATGATCCTGAGGTAAGTGTTGAAAGGCAGATTTTTACCATTGTGCATGAAATAGGGCACTTGATCATGCATCATGATTCTTTTCAGTTTGATGAACCCCTTTCCACTGAAAAAGAAGAGGCTGACGCAGATCTTTTTGCAGGAACCTTTCTTTTACCAGATGAGGCCCTATCCTATCAATGGAAGGAAAAGGGAGCATTATCATTTGTAGATAGGGTCTTAGCAATAAAGTTGTTGTATAAAGTCAGCTATAAGGTTGTCCTTTCCAGATACAAGCAACTGTTCGAACCCAAATTTAACATCTATGCCAAGTTTGCTTCTGATTATGCCAAAGAGTACAATCATGACTTGAAAAATCATTATGAGCCATTTTCTCTGGAACGTCCTGTTGCAATAGAGAGTAGATTCCCTTCCTTGGTCAAAAAAGCATATCTAGATGAAGATATCTCCTTTTCACGCGTACAACAGATCTTGGGCCTTGATATTGAACAAGCACGGGAGCTGGTGTGGTCGTGGAAGGAGTTATAGGAACGATGATACAGGGTTCGACACCAATTCTGCTATGTGATGCTTGTGTAATGCTTGATTACCTGGACTTTGCCCCGAATATTCTGTCTTTAACTGTCAAACACTTAACTCAAATATTCATCCCCGATGTGGTGCTAGCAGAGTTGTCTAAATATTCACAATCAGATATTGAAGCGTTAGGTAAAAATTCAAGAAACCCCTGTTTCTTATTACCTGCTACCTTTACTAGGCCCTCTTTCCTTTCAAGATAGAGCTTGTCTTATGCTATCACAGGAAATGGGTTGGACTTGTGTGACAAATGACCAAAAACTTAAAAAAGCTTGTACCCATGAACAAGTTTCAACATTAGGGGGATTCGGACTACTCAATCTCTTGGTCCAAGATAAAATACTAACAATTGAGGAAGGAGTTATAGCTATTACAGCTATTGGCAGAGGGAACAATTGGATTTCACCTTCTTTGATTGAAGATGTTATTTCTCAGTTACAAGCTACCCATAAATAGGATTGATATCCAGGCAATGGGTTAGTTGCTTATTGATAAAAAATCAACTGCTCAAATCAAAACACTCTTATCTCTTATCATGATTCTAGAAATCTTGGAAAATCAGCTGACCAGCTACCCTTTGTCTCTATTTCTTAGGCTTCAGGTCCTCTATCTCATCCTCTCTCAGGTATCTGATGGCCAGTGACTGACCCAAGTACCAGAGTTTGGCACTCTCCTCGAACTCCTCAGCAGCAAAGACGGCTTCCTTAAGCGATGACCCGCAGACCAGTATCCCATGGTTTGCCATCAGGTAGGTGGAGAATTGCGGTCTCTGCTCGATGTCCTTGGCAAGCAACTCTGAGCCTGGCATCCTATAAGGCAACACCCCGACCTCTCCTACCCGCATGACATAGTAGGGGGTGAAGGGATCGAAAGGCAGGCCATCGCTCAATCCTTCACAACTCGCCAGCAAGGTGGAGTATGTCGAGTGCAGATGGACCACGGCGCGCATTGAGGGATGGGTTGCATAGCACGCAAGATGGAGGGGGACCTCCTTGGTGGGAAGCTTGCCTCCCAACAACACGCCCTCTTCATCGAAGTGTGAAATATCCTCTTCAACGAGCGTGCCAAACGATGAGCCGGAGGGAGTAGCCAAGAAGGTCCCATCCTCAAGCATCACTGACATGTTTCCTGCACTACCAACTGCATACCCACGGTCGAAGAGAGATTTGGCAAACAAGACTAAAGATTTTTTAGATTCGAATTCATTCATGACACATCTCCTGTGCTTTTTCAAAGAAATCAACCATGCCGAAATTGCCTGACTTGAATGCCAGGTGCATGGTCCCGTCAAGAGAGCGGACCCAGGAAACTCCCGGATCTATCTGAGGCCCTACCAGGTAGGACGAGACGCCCAAGGTGGTGGCTACCACACCACTGGTCTCTCCTCCTGCTATGATGAAATTCTTTACGCCTTGGAAGGCCAGTATCTTGGTAACACACCCTATGATCTTCTCTATCATAGCAGAGAGATCCTCGCCGGGGTACAAAGATTTGATCTTAGCAAGTTCTGCGGCATCCCTGGTAGCGTACAGCATCGGAGCGGGGCCGTCCTGCTCCTGCGCAAGCACCCACAGCGCCAGTTCTCCGGCATATCCCTTTTGATGGAGGCATTTTTCCTCCTCAATCCGTAGGGAGGGAGCCTTTTCCTTATAGTAAGCGACCTGGGCATTGGTCTGTGCCGAACATGAGCCGGCTATGACTACAGCACGAGCTCTCTTAGGGACAAAGCTTACGACTTCCTCATTGGGCCTGCCCAACCTCCGGTTGTAGAGATGGGCAATGCCCAACGCTAGACCCGACCCTCCTGTAACCAGGGGGAAATCCTCAGTGGCCTGGGCGATCGTCTTCAGGTCCTCTTCAAAAAGGGTATCAACAATCAGGTATTGCGTTTTGTCACCTGCACTCCTATATCGCTCGATCATCGCCCTGACATGCTCACCTCCCCTAACCATATCCTCATAGAAAATATGGGCACTCCTCCCCTTGAACTGCCCTTCCATCAGGCGTTCGAGCTTTGAGTCGAGCATAGGGGTTATCGGATGGTTGCGCATGGGCGAGTCGCTTAGCAGGACGTCATTTACAAACAAGTACCCCTTATAGACCGTTCTTCCATTGATGGGAAGAGCGGGACAGATAAGGGTCAAGGATGTACCCAAGGCCTCCATCAGGGCATCGGTCACCTGACCGATATTCCCTTTTTTGCTGGAGTCGAAGGTGGAGCAGTACTTGTAGTAGAATTTAGTGCACCCGGATTCCTGGAGAAAAGCCAGGGCGCTTAGGGCCTTTTCAACAGCTTCGCCTACAGGACATGAACGGATCTTCAAACTTATCACCAAGGCATCGGTAAGGAGTGAGGGAACACTTTCCGGGACACCATTGAACATCGCCGTCTCCATCCCGTTCTTGACCAAAAACCCGGCAATGTCAGTCGCACCGGTAAAATCGTCTGCTATAACACCCAAACGCATATCACTTCTCCTATCTTGCCTGTAAAGGCGTACGAGACTAAGAATCTCGTGCAACTATATATCCTATCAAAAAAATCGGGCCCGGCACTCTCACACACGCACCCTCTTGTATCCTGACAGTCAGTCATACTCAGTAATAAATTCCAGTTCTCCGAACTCCTGGTTGAGACTTTCCTTATCAAAACCATTTATAAAGTCATAGCCTTCCCACATGAACACCGTATTGTATTTCTTATGAGTGGGATCTTTGAGAATTTCAAGCATTTCAGCAAAGTCAGAAGGGCCTTCACAATAATCCGGAGGGCCGTTGCCCACTCCGCCGGTACACTCGACATAAGGAGCCCTATCGACAAATTCCGTCTTTCCCACCCTAATGACATGATCCCAGCCGACGCCACAATCATAGCGATAGGTAAAACTCCTGATGCTGGGCAGCAGATCTGAAAGCATTGTATCACTCTCATCATGCCAGCCAGGTGTTCCAGGCAGAACACGCTTCTTGTTTCGTATCGGACCGACCTTAAACCCATACTGGCTGAAATCAAACTCATGGGGGTTTTCATCTCCCCATTCAAACCCTATCTGGAGGATTTCGTGGAGGGTGGCGAAAGTAATCTCAATCGGCAGGATGAAACTGCGGGTAACCTTACTGACCCCTTCCATTTGCAGCTCAACATCGAGGGTAACCATAAGAGTTGGGCCAAACTCGGATTCGTCTTTACGAGCCTCCAGGTCGGGTTTTTCTCCGGATGTAGGAACCTCTTCCCCAAATGCTTCAGAATCTGAAAGGGCAGCAAGGTTAGAGGCCATCATAGTCATTTGATCCAACAGGCTCTGAGTCATGCTAAAGGATTCGCTGGCCATTCGCGTCAGAGAAGCCACCCGAGCCGTCTTCGAACGGTCGCTTGTAGGGCCAAACATGATAGGCCCCGCATCTTTCAGGTATTTGGAGATTTGAATTTCAGAAGCCCCTGCATATTCCATGTCCGAACGTAACGTCTCCAATATTTGCTTGTCAAAATCCTTGAAGGACTCCACCTCTAAAGTGGAGACCGATCCATCAAGGTCATTTGTCATCACCACATGAACCAGTCCCCTATATTCGAAAAAGTTTGCATGCCAACAGTATACCGGATCAGGAAGAGCTGGCAGTCTCCCATACGGCTGTTTTAGTTTCGCAAGCAGTTTCTGGGTACATTGAATATACATACCTGTTGCTCTCCTTATTGATGAACCCTAGCATGACAATGCCATGGGAACAAGATGAGAATCATGTCAGACAGAGACCTTGTTCCTTCCTGATTCCTTTACCCTGTACAGAGCCTGGTCAGCGGCCTCAACAAGTTCCTTCTCGTACTCCACATCAACTTCAGGGAATGATGCCCCTCCAATGCTCAGTGTCACTTGGATCAGCTGTTCCCCATACTTGATGTGCTTCTCGCTGACCTGGCGCCGAATGGCTTCCCCAACCTCAAGGGCATCTGAACGGGATGCACCCAACAGGACAACCATGAACTCGTCTCCGCCCAAACGGATAAGGATATCACCCTCACGCAGCTGGCTACGCACTGAGGCTGCTATGCTACGAAGCACCCTGTCTCCGACAGTATGCCCATAGACATCGTTGACCTGTTTGAAATGGTCAATGTCGATCATCAGGACAGCCAAGGCTGTGTTTTGCTTGACAGAACGGACGAACTCCTCATGCAGTCGGGAGAGTCCGAAACGACGGTTGTAGACATTGGTCAGCGGGTCGATTGCAGCCAGCTTCTGCACCTGGTCATAGGTCATGGCGTTATGCAGGGCTAGTGCAAGGCTTATCCCAAAAAGATCGAGATTGTCCAGAACTTCGGAAGAGAAGGTTTCATAGGAAGCCAGCACCACAACACCTAAGGGCAACTGCTTGTAGACAATGGGCTCAACAATGATCTGGCTTGGACGGAAGGAGGTCATCACGCCCTCCAGCATGACATCATCGGGGATGTTGATGACGTTGCGCTTGAGCGTCTGCATCGAGTCCAGTATCAGAGGATTCGAACTAAGGGAGCTTGATTTGGTCAGTCCCATAGTATGGTTGACCCGCAGTTCCCCATCCTCTTCAATGAGGATGGCTCCTGAGGTGCAACCTACCATCTCCATCAGACTTACCAAGGCGTTGCGGCAGAGTTGGTCAGTCTCCAGATAAGTAGTCAGCAACTGGGTATAGGTCCTGATGTCCATCTCGATCTGGATTGATTTGGCCAGGGTATCCACAAGGTGGTTGAAGGCAAGACTGCTCGCTCCGATCGCATCCTCCGAATCAACGGGGATATGACAGTTTTCAGGGGTACAGTCTACAGACTGGGCCTTCCCGGTGATTGCCTTGAGATGGTTCTCAATATCCTTCATATGCTTTGCAAGCAAGTTCAGGCGGGATCCTACAACCCGATGGGCCAACAGGATGTTTACAGCCCCCACAAACAGGCCTGCCAACATGCAGACTGCAAAAAACCACCAAGACATCGCCATAAAGGGGTCCATTCCCAAGAAAAGCATGAAAAATGGGAATATAATTCCGACAAGGATGCCAAATCCCATCATCCAGATGGCCAGGTCCGTAAAGACTCTTTTAGTGATCCGTATCATACCGTTCTCCCCCTAAAAAAACCAGACTGCTCGAAAAGCAGTCTTATTGTACACATCAAAAACATATACTAAAGGATATAAGCAATCGGGGGTTTTTGATAGGGGGTAAAAATTAAAAAACTATGGTGACAGCCTTAGGCTTGCTGATTTCCATTCAACGAAACCTCCCGTAAAACAGAAAAAGATCCAGCAACACATGATTTTTGTAAGGTCTTTCAGAAAAGTCTCACCCTACAGTGATCCGGTTGCAACAGCATACCCCATACCGACCAATGCTCCTATCACCAAGAGGATGATGGGGCCGACCTGCACCCTTTTGCTGTTCAGGACAATGAAGGCAAGGACAAAGATCAGTATGGCGAAGAGGTCCAGAGATCCCAATCCCATGGTAATGGAACCGATAGCCAGTTGGAGCAAAGAGAGGCCGGCAGTGAAGATTGCGGCGACAACAACAGGGCGTACATTTTCCAGAATGCTCTTCATGAGGGTCTGCTTGCTATACTTCTCATACAGTTTGGCAAGAATGATCATTATGATGCAGGAGGGCAGTACATTTCCCAGGGTTGCTGCAAGCACGCCGCTCAGGCCGGCGACCTTCATGCCGACAAAAGTGGCGCTGTTGATTGCGATGGGTCCGGGGGTCATCTCTGCGATGGTCACCAGGTCAGCGAACTCAGCAAGAGTAAGCCACCCCTTGATATCGACCGACTGGGCCTGGATAAGCGGCATCGCCGCATATCCCCCCCCTATGCTAAACAGCCCGACCTGGAAGAAGCTGACAAAAAGTTGTAGGAGTATGCTCATTTGTGACCTGCCTTCCTGATTCCAACAAGGCTCACGATAACGGCAACCGCCACACAGATGACCATGACCAGCATGATATTCACATTGAAGAGATAGAGGGCTGCAAAGGCAGAGAGGAACATTGCGATTGGGATGAACTTCTTCCTACCCAATACTGGCTTGAGCAGAGCCCAAGTCACTTGCAGTACGATGGCTGCTACGACAGGGCGCATCCCACGAAAGGCAGCTGCTATCCAAAGGTTGGATTTCACGGCTTCATAGCCGAGGCTGACAAGTGTGAGGATGATCATGGGAGGAAGCACGGTACCCAGGCCCGCTATAAGGGCTCCTGGGATATTTGCAAGATGGTAGCCGACCATCAAGGAGCCGTTGAGGGCGATGGGACCCGGGGACGACTGGGCGATCGTTACAAAGTCCATCATCTCCTCGTCATCAATCCAATTGAGGGTTACCACCATTTTCTTGCGCATTAGTGAGACAATGACAAAACCTCCGCCGAAGGTGAAAAGGCTCAGCGTAAAGGTTGTCCAAAAAAGCTTCAGGTAAAAGGCAAAGGTTACCTCGGGCTTCACTGCCTTGGTCGTTCGTTCTATGTAGGGCACTAAGGGGCTCCTTTCGTTGACTCTATCTTATCAGAGTACGGGCCACATGTTCAAACCTTCTGATAACATATGGGTAGAAATCCAACATCGTGGAACAGAACCGATACCCTTCCTCACCCCTGTATCGTTTGCACCCACCCCGGCAGAGCTCTTTCCACTGGCAAGAAGCACAAGCGTCTATGCTATTCGGAGAGTCTTCGATGAAGCGCATCTCCAGTCTTTTTGCATCAAGGGTGGCAAACTCATCAGCGAGCACATTCCCCAGGTATGAATCATCATCGCAGAAGAAGTCACAGGGATAGATGCTTCCGTCACTTTCAACCACATACTGGACGGAACAGATTCCTGCCATATCGCAGCTCTCGGGGGGGTAGCCTGCAAGCATTCCCACCAGGTTGTCAAAAAATCTGACAGAGATCGGCTTCCCGCTCTGCCAGGCATTGAACCAGAGGTCAAAGAGGCGCTTTAGGAAACGGGCGTAGTTTTCAGCACTGAGAAAGGGTTTTTCACCAAGGCCTTCCAGACTCTCCATGCAGGGGATGAACTGCAGGTACCGATGATTATTCCTTGTCATGTAGTCCCACATCATATCTACATTCTCTGCAAGCTCATTTGTCACCACACTCAGGATATTAAACTCGGCCCCATGCTCACGGAGCTGTGCTATGCCCGCAAGGACCTTTCGTGCGCTCTTCTTGCCTTGTGGGTCCAAGCGGTGCATATCATGCAGGCGGGGAAAACCATCAAAGGAGACCCCTACCAAAAAATTATTCTTCTTGAAGAATTTAGCCCAAGCCTCATCAATCAGGACTCCATTGGTCTGGAACGCGTAGTTGATAGCATCCCCATCCTTGTTGAGACGATTTACCGTCTCAACAAACTTCTCATAGAAAGGGAGCCCTATCAGGGAGGGCTCGCCCCCCTGGAAAGCAAAGGTGCACCCCTTCGCCTCGGCCAGGGCCTTGGTGATGGTAGCCACCATCACGTCATCTTTCATGAAAGGCCGGCACCCGACCTCCCTGTTATCTGCCGTCTCATGGTAGAAACAGTAATCACAGTCAAGATTACAAGCGGCGGAGGACGGTTTTATCATAAGCGTAATATGGTGACGTTTCATTTAGTATACCTTACAGTTCCTAGCTCCGAATGTCTTGGATAGAAGTGCCATCAAAGATGGTCGGTTTGAAAACATACGAATAGTCGTGAATCTTGTATTCATTATCCCTAATCATTTCGAAAATTCGTTTTCCGACCTCAAAACCCATTTCAAACCCAGGGTGGATCGAACTGGTGATCCCACTCTCTTGCCAATCATTATCGGAATAATCGAAGCTGACTACTGAATAATCCTTCGGGACATTCTTACCATATTTATCCAATAAGCGCAACAAACTCTTGAGAATCATGTAGTTACAGCAAACAATTGCAGTACATTTGGGAACGGATTTGAGGAACTTCCACAGCGATCGGGCAAGCTCCTTTTCGTCTTGGGTGTCGTCAGAGATAAACCACTTCACATACTTGTCACGATAGGAAGCGCCATACTTCTGCAGGGCATGTACATACCCCTTATACTTCTCAATGCCTTGGTAGTTGTCATATACAAAGATACCGGCAATATGCCTGTGCCCCGATCCTGTTAGCCTTTTAACCAATTCATCGGCACAATCGCCATCAGCAATGGTTACCTTTGGGAAATTGGCATCAGCGTAAAAGTTGTTATAAAATATGACAGGAACATTTTTATCGTATAAAGCGGAGTAACAATCACGATTGAGATTTATCATGCTCGCCTTCACCCCGTCGACAATGAGACCATGAAAGCCTTTTGAGCAGGCAAGCAGGCACCTCCGTTCATTTACCAGCTTGTTGTCGGTATAGAAAATCTTCAGTTCAACAGATTTATCGGAGAGCCCGCTCTTGATCCCTTTCAAGAGATTGGAATTGGCATTATAGTCCTGCCCTTGAAATCGTATTAATGCTGAAGAATGGCTTGCATACCTATTCCTTTTGTTTGATCCAAGCTTTTTCTCTAAGCCCTCACCTATGCAAGGAACCCTACTCTACCTTTGCCATCTCTTCAAACAAGCTGTTACACACCAGATACATCCTGGGAATATGGAAAGGACCCTTGTACATATTCCCCTTCAAAGGAGTAGAGAGACTGTTGTCATGGTGCAGGTAGCCATACCACTCACCAAACTCCTTGTCTAGGAAGTTGGCTTTTATGTACTGGTCCACATCACTGAACTGCTTCAGATACTGCTTATTCCCTGTCAGGGAGAAAGCCATCAGGTTTGCAATCGCTGCCTCGCACTGTGGCCACCAGAACTTCATGTCATGCCAGTACTCTGTAGCGCTCTTGCCCAGGGCGTCACGGAAGTAGATGATGCCCTTTTTGTCTGTATCCCAGCCGATCTTCCACATCCAATTGAGCATCTTGGTACCCAACTGCATCAGGGTGTCATCATTATTGCGATATTTGGCTTCCCTCATGATGAACCAGGACCCCTCTATGGCGTGGCCGGGATTGAGCAGCCTTCCCTCAAAGTGTTCAAGTTCCAAAGAACCGTTCTGTGCACACTGCTCTACTACGACCTCGAGCTCAGGGCGGACAAAGTAGGTCTCTATCTCCTCAAGCAGGCCATCGATAAAAAGCGTCAGTTCTTCCCTATGTCCGGGACATGCCTCACGCAACTCCTGTGCTGTATTGAGCAGGATCATGGGAACCCCAAAGCCCCTTGATGCGCGCTTGAACTTGGGCACAAGGATATCATCACTCTTCAAGATGGCAAGCACACTCTGGAAAAGATCATACGCCTTGGTGGCGTACTCCTTCTTGTCAAAAGCCCTGCTGTAGGAAGCAAACCCGATGACTGTGAAGGTTTCGCTGAAGATATAGCGGATGCGCTTTATCACAGGAACGCCTTCACGGCTTACCCTGAAGTACATGCGCCCGTCAGAAGGGTCGAAACCATACTGTTCGATGAACGTCACCAAAGAGTCACAGACTTCCTGGTATTCCGATCGCTTATCAAACTGACGTGCCGACTCACTGAAAGCCCACAGCGCCCTGCCTTGGAACCAGATGGACTTGTCCGTCTCCAATACAGCCCCGTTACGGTCAAGGCCGGTCAGCATCCCACCATACTCACGGTCGAAGCCGTAGTTCAACCAGAAAGGAAGAATGTTATCCAACAGCTCCGTACGATACTCGTTTGCAAAAATAGAAAACTTGTTTTTCATACTACCCTCACCTATCTATAACTCATTCTACCATGAGACTCTTCGACTTCCGCCTACAAAGCCTTGAATACCTCTTCAATATCCATATCTTCAGCGAGGAGGACCAGGTCGGCCTTGTATCCCGGCCTAACGTATCCCCTATCTGTCAGCGAGAGCACCCCCAAGGGGTTCTCGGAGGTGACAGCGAAGAAGGATCTCTTGTCCAGCAGCCCCTCCTGATAGAGATTCTTAGCTGATTCTGCAATTGGCATGGCAGATCCTATCAGGATATCGCCGTCTTTGTAGTAACAGGCCTTCCCATTGGAATAGATGTCCTTACCCAAATAGACACCCTCTCCTTCACCCATACCAGCCAGGCTCATCGCATCGGAGATGAGACAGAGCCGGGAAGTGCCAAGGCTGTTTATCGTAAGGTCTACCAAAAAAGGATGCACATGCACCCCGTCACAGACAAGTTCATAAGTTGCATGCGCAAAGGATCGCACAAACGGCATGGCTGCCAAGCCTGGGCGTTTGTGGTCAATGGCGCTCATAGCATTGAAAAGATGGGTGAGATGATTCTTGGCCCTAGGCTTCAGGGCCTCGAGAGGACAATCACTATGACCATACGCCACGACAACACCGCTTCCTTCCAAGATGTCGGTCACCTCTTCGCCACCCTGCAGTTCAGGAGCTATGGTCATGGAGGTAACAAGAGGCCTCCCTCCAAACCTGATAGCAAGGATCTCATCCAAGAATCCCCGATCAAAGGCCCTGATGCCAGAAGGGAGGATACCTCCCTTCTTCTCCGAAGCAATGAACGGGCCTTCCACATAGACGCCCATCAGATGGGAGGCGAGGAAAGGGCTCCTTTCCAACGCCTCCTTAATGGAATCCAAGAGGGGGAGATCCATCACAATAGCTAGCTGGAACGAAGTTATACCCTTCCCTTCAAGGAACCGGGCAAGACCCTCCAGGTTTTCCTGCATATTGCCCTGAGTCGAATCAAATCCACCAGAACCATGAATATGCATATCAAAGAGGCCGGGACCGACAAGCCTGCCTTTGGCATCAAACTGCTTGAGGCCTTTGACTGATTCCTCATCATTCCTGCCTACATATGCGATGAGCCCCTGCCGAACCACGATAGTGGTATCCGGCAACAGGGCCTCACCTGTATAGGCTAAGGCATTGATTATTGCATAGTCACTATCATGGTGGACCATAAGGCTACTCCTTAAATACTTATCTCAAAGTTGAGATATACCATTCCCCAACTATATGAAGCCTAACCCATCATACACCTTACATCCACGAGGACCATACCTAATCATCCGAACCCCACCCATTCTTGATTCTTCCCCTCCCCTATGGCATTATTGCCCGATGCACACAAAAAGTTCATTACAAGCAGATCTGAAAAGGATGGGCATTGATCCCAAAGGGACAGTGCTTGCCCATTTCTCATACAACAGCCTTGGCGAAGTCGAAGGCAAGGCTGAGACTGTCATCGATGCCTTTGTCGAGTATATGAGCGAAGGCCTGATGGTATTCCCCACGCATACCTGGGCTACGGTTGATGAGAGACAGCCAAGTTTCAGCAGAGAGCACACTGCCTGCTGTACCGGCATTGTCCCCGAGCTTGCAAGAAAGCGAAAGAATGGCTTTCGCTCCGCCCACCCCACCCATTCGGTTGTGGCGTTCGGCAAGGATGCAGAGAATTTTGTCGCAGGAGATGAGAAGCACGGCACCCCGTGTGCCCGGACTTCAGCCTGGGGAAGATTGCTTGACCGCGATGCTACCATTCTTCTGATAGGTGTAGGGATGAACCGAAATACCTTCATTCACGGGGTTGAAGAGTGGGTTGATATTCCCCATCGGCTCAGCGAGAACTCCTATATGCTTACAAGCAATCTGGGAGAGGGAAATACCGTACAGGTCCTTTCAAGGCGGCATGTCGGCTTCCCTGCAGAGCAGTTCCCTAACGTTGAAGAGCCCCTGAAAGCAAGAGGCATCATCAAGGAAGGCCAGATAGGGGATGCCAAGGTGCTCTACCATTCGGCAAAGGATATCTACGATGCCCTTGTCCCCATGCTTAAAGAAAACCCTCGCCTGTTCGATCAGCAAGCATAGCTAGAAACGGCAAAACAACACTCCCTCTCCTCATTGCTTCTTAGCTAGACATATTCAGGCTAAGGAAAATGGATTTCTTATATAAGTATGCAAGGGTCTTTTCCCGGGCGAAACTATCTTACAAAACCACGTAAGGAGTTCAATGATGAAAGAAGAGGAGAAGATCGGAAAAAAGGAAAAGACGGAAGAGAAGCCTAAAGACAAGAAAAAGCTGACTTTCAACAGGATCCATATCGCCATGCTCAGTGTCAGTGCAACCGTATTGGTATTCATCCTGGCTTTCAGCTGCTATGGATGCAGCTACCAGCCTGTCACCCCACCCAGTCCTGAGGAGGCTAAGGTGACACTGGATACCCTTTACAACACAACGTGGGTCCTGGACGATACCATGGGCGTGCCTACCCTTTCTGAGTTGGGCAACCAGGCAGTCGAGCGATTCGTCATTGACGAGAAACGAGTTGACAGTGAAGAGACAAACACCACCATGTACCTAAAGGACAGTCCTCCATTGCGCATTGAATTGCTCTATAAGGAGGGGTACGGCTTCACCATCAAATCAGGCTCCAAGACCTTTGCAGTGAAAATTCTCTACTCTGCTAGCAAGGATGGAAAGAGTGAGACGCTTACTATGATAGGAAATGAAAGTAAAACGCACTGCTACTACTTGAAAAAATAACTTATTATGGTGATATTGATACCAAGACAGGCACTCTGAATCACATGCGGTGATTAAAAGTGCCTGTTCCTAAAGGATATAAGCCATGAGATATACACCACACTATCTGCTCCTTGACGAGGAACAGTCTGTAGTCACAACACCCTTCCTGCTGGAAATACTTGACTCAGCCCTGATAGAGAATGTCCAGATGGGAAACATCCAGGCCGCCTATGGGGTGCTGGATCTGAGCATCAGTCTCGCCCAGGCTACAGAAGAGAACCCTCTCTCCCCCCTAGAGGGGCAGAAGATTCTCTCCAAGGTCAAGAAAGCCATGGATAAGGGGAACATTGCCAATGCCAAGCAGCAGATGGTGGAGTTCGCCTTGAGGACATAAGAGACAAGACTCTTTTTCAGATAGAAAGACGGATAAAGCTTCCTTCGATGGCAAACCCACGAAGGAAGCTTTTTTTATAAGAAAAGCAAGCAGTAACCTGCTAGGCAATAGAGGTCATTGGCAGTCTCTACCGCTACTCATCCAGCATATCGATTCCCTTGACGTAGAGCTTGCAAGTAGCTGGCCCATAGCAGAAGGTCTCCATGCGGTACCTCTGCTCCTCAGGCCCCTCCTCTGTGATAATCTCAACCGCCATCCTGCATCCCCAGATGCAGGATAGGCATGCCTTTTCATACGCCTTTTCAGAGAGTCTTCTTGGAGAGAGGCTCCGATACACAGAAATGGGAGGAGGGGCGATCCTCCAAGGAGGAGATGTCCGGTCTTCAGGACTTTCAGAAAGCCGCTTCAGCTTTGAAGCCCGATAGTAATCCACACTCTCCAGATGGGGCTCCAGTACAGCTATGCAGGAACCGGAGATCGTCATCCCTACCCTGAACTGATGTTTTTGCTGTGAGCCCACCCCGATGCCTATGGAGTATGTTCGCCCTGATGTCGCGTCCAGGAGAGTCAGGGCATACCCAAGGTAGGAGGGAGAATCCCGGTCAAAGGACCGCAGCACCCTGATCCTAGGCTGGATCGAAGTGACAACACCTCTAAAGAGCATCTTTTCCACACCACACCCCCTCTAAGAGAGACCATATTGCACTATCAGGAGAAAAGGATCCTACAAGCATCAGATCCCCCCTTGCTTAGCGATACCATGATGATATAGCCCGCCTTGCTAATTAGCAATTGGATTTGCCATAAGCTTCTTACCAGTTTGGGAAGCGCCTATCTTCCGAATATATCAGTATATGGGGGTCCTCTGACTTGCTGTTACAATGACTATTGAGTACCTTTAGGGTGGTAACAATACAAGGAGGACCTATGAACACAGAACAATTAGCTCGCATGAAGACTGGAAAAGGCTTTATCGCTGCATTGGACCAGAGTGGCGGCAGTACCCCAAAAGCACTGTTGCAGTATGGAATATCCGAGGACTCCTACTCCAGTGATGAAGAGATGTTTGACCTTGTGCATGCAATGCGTACAAGAATCATCACAAGCCCCGCCTTTACTGAAGATCACATCCTGGGTGCCATTCTGTTTGAAGATACCATGGACCGCACCATACAAGGGATGTCCACCTCCGACTACCTATGGAAAACCAAGCGGATAGTCCCCTTCCTGAAGGTGGACAAAGGCCTTGCCGACCTGGCTGACGGAGTACAGATGATGAAACCCATCCCCAATCTGTGGGCCTTGCTTGAACGCGCAGTCAAACACGGCATCTTTGGGACCAAGATGCGCTCAGTCATCAAGGAAGCCAACTCCAGAGGGATCAAGAAGATCGTGGAACAGCAGTTCGAGATCGCCAAGATCATACTGAAGGCCGGCTTGGTCCCTATCATAGAACCTGAAGTCGACATCCACAGCAAGGACAAGCAGGCATCTGAGAAGATCATGAAGTCAGAGATCGTCAGACAGCTAGCCCTCCTCAATCCGGAGGACAGGGTGATGTTGAAGCTCTCCATACCTACCCAGCCCAATCTCTACGTTGATTTGCAGAAAGATGAGCATATGGTACGTGTGGTCGCACTCTCAGGAGGCTATAGCCGAAACAAGGCAAACACCCTCCTCTCCAAGAACCACGGCCTTATCGCAAGCTTCTCCAGAGCCCTCTCCCAGGACCTGCATGCAGAGATGACCGACGAGGATTTCAACAAGACCCTCGACACCTCCATCAAGAGCATCTATGAGGCTTCAATCACCTAAGAGGGGCGTACAGACAGCCACATGCAAACTGCGTAGAATGGGATCCCTATTCTACGCAGTTTTTCTCCCTGTCCGCACTGCCCTTGATCCGGTTCGGATACATGCCTGTCTG
>LFRM01008266.1_pt2 | contig 20537 bp, 12 predicted proteins | sample 618341 | NCBI WGS metagenome assembly LFRM01 (sample SAMN03654438, study PRJNA283298) | anaerobic digester metagenome | isolation source: pool of bioreactors CSTR01a, CSTR02a, and CSTR03a thermophilic anaerobic... | place: Denmark: Kgs. Lyngby | collected 2014-05-21 | reverse complement strand
CACAACGTCGCGAATCAGACTGTGCGTGACGGTCGCCTCTCCCGGCAGCCTGGCAATACCAAAAGAAGTATGGGGGCGTTTTCTTGCCAACCCTTGTGACAGCAGATCGTCGGCATTGGTAATGAGATGGGTAGTGAGCGGAATATTGGCGTCGAGAATATCGAAGACGAACTCGCCGTGCGCGTTTCTCAGATATGATTCGCGAAAAAGATTTGTCACAATCAGGTAATCGGGTTGGATGCTTTTGAAGACGATTCGTGTCAGCCGTTCGTCAATTTCCAGAACGGCGAGAGGCAGTTTCTTGCGTCCCGTTAGGGTCGTGGCGTCGAGCAACGCGGTGATGACGCCTTCTTCAATGTTGCTTCCGTAAGCGTTATGAGCGAAGGACAGATTGAATTGGCGACCGAGATCAGCGATAAGATTCGCGACTGTTGTCTTGCCATTGGTACCGGTGACCGCGATGATCTGATCAGGTTTTTCGATTCGCGACAAAAAATCAGGACACAGCTTCTTTGCGAGCTGCCCGGGGAAATGCGTCGCCTTGAGGTGGAATAGTTTCATCAATGTACGCGTTGCGCGAACAAGTATGATCGTCGCAATAAAGCGGGTTGACCGTTTTAATTTCACACATATACTCTTTCCAAAACAATAAAAAAGTCAGTTGACTCTAAAATCTAAGCGTGCTAGAATGATTCGATGTGTCGCCCGCCCTGTTTCAGCATGTCCGCAATTATAAACTTTGTGGACGCTTCAGTTTCGCGACCTATGTAATTATATCACGCTAGAAAGCATCGTCAAGACCGGTTTGGATGATGCCAGCGCAACAGAGCCGGTTCGATTTGTGAGGTGATCGCTGATGGTAAAGCCCGTTCAATACGGACCAGTGCAGAGAATGTCATACTCGAAAATTGACGAAATCCTCGATATCCCGGATTTACTAGAAATTCAAAAAAGTAGTTATAGATGGTTTCTCGAAGAAGGACTAATGGAAGTTCTTCGGGAATCTTCGCCTATTACTGACTTTTCAGGCGATATCGAGCTTTCTTTTATTGATCGCGAGTTCGACATTGAAAACCCAACCTATTCAATTGAGGAATGCAAGGAAAGGGATGCCAATTACGCCGCCAAAATGTATATGACGGTGCGGTTGCATGATCGCGCAAGCGATATGATAAGAACCCAGAACGTCTATATCGGGGAATTCCCGCTTATGACTGATATGGGTAGTTTTATAATTAACGGAGCGGAACGCGTGATTATCAGTCAGCTCGTCCGCTCTCCCGGAGCCTATTTCAATATTATCCAGGATAAGAATGAAAATGAGCTCTATACGGCACAAGTTATTCCCAACCGTGGAGCGTGGATTGAATTCGAATCTGACGCCAAACGTTTATTGTGGGTGCGTGTCGACAGGCAAAGAAAATTCCACATGACGATCCTGTTGCGTGCGCTTGGCATTGGAACAGATCAGCAGATCATTGATACGCTGGGCGATGAAGAATCGTTGCTTCTGACCATGCAGAAAGATGGCTGCAAGACCAGCGAAGAAGGTCTTCAGGAATTATTCCGCAAGCTTCGCCCAGGAGAGGTTTTTACGCGCGAAGGTGCGCAGACACTCGTAAACAATATATTCTTCCAACCCAATCGCTATGACCTTGCCAAAGTCGGTATATATAAGGTCAATAAGAAACTGTCGATTGCCACGCGCCTTACCGGGCATCTGGCCGCGAAAGACATCATTGCCAGCGACGGGGAAGTCCTCGTTCTGGCCAACGAGATCATCACAGAAGACATGGCCGATGCGATTCAGCAGGCTGGTGTCAACGTGGTGGATGTTTTCCCGATCAACACGACAGGTGATACGGTCACACAGAGCGATCACCTGCTCCGCGTCGTCGGAAATGAACGCGTCAGGGCAGACAAGTTTCTCGAACGTTTCTTCGCCGCCGATGTAGTCGGTGAGATTGATTTCGAGGTCCTTGGTATCACAGAGGCAGTTTACACGCCGGTATTGCGTGAAATTATTGAAGAAGTGGCTGACGCGTCCGATCTTGTCGAGGCGTTGAGACATCAACTCATTCAGCATAAAGATGATCTGATCCCGCATTGCCTGACGCTCCACGACATTCTTGCCGTGATGAGCTATTACATTGGGCTTGAACACGGTGTCGGCGAGCGCGACGATATTGACCATCTTGGCAACAGACGAATCCGTTCGGTTGGCGAGCTTTTGCAGAACCAGATGAGAATCGGGTTCTCTCGGATGGATCGCGTTGTGCGCGAGCGCATGCAAACGATCCCTGACATTACGGCAGCCGCGCCCAAGGATATCGTAAACACACGACCTATTTCAGCCGCCATTAAAGAATTCTTCGGCTCAAGTCAGCTGTCACAGTTCTTAGATCAACCCAACCCACTGGCTGAAATGACGCACAAGCGTCGGCTATCAGCACTGGGCCCCGGCGGTCTGTCGCGTGAACGCGCCAACTTTGAAGTTCGTGACGTCCACTCGTCTCACTACGGACGCATGTGCCCCATTGAAACGCCGGAAGGACCGAATATCGGTTTAATTAACTCGCTTGCAACTTATGCGCGGGCCAACCGCTATGGGTTCCTCGAAACACCTTACCGTGTCTATGACAAGGCAAAAGGTCTCGTTACGCGCGAAATTCGATACCTGACAGCAGATGTTGAAGACCGCTACTATATCGCCCAGGCCAACGAGCCGCTTGATGAAGATGGGCGTTTTGTCAACAAAAAGATATCATGCCGCTTCCGTGACGAATTTTTAGAGCTCGAAGCGGATAAAGTTGACATGATGGATGTCTCGCCCAAACAGCTTGTTTCTGTCGCGACAGCACTGATCCCATTCCTGGGCAATGACGACGCGAACCGGGCTCTGATGGGCTCCAACATGCAGCGCCAGGCCGTTCCTTTGATCAAGACGGAATCCCCGATTATCGGGACAGGCATGGAATACCGTGCCGCAAAAGATTCAGGCGTCTGCATCATCGCAGCTCGCAGCGGTGTCGTCGAACACGTAGCCGGAGACAGTATCCGGGTTCGTACTGATGAGTTAGAGCTTGACAAGTATCAACTCAGAAAATATGACCGCTCGAACCAGGGAACGTGTATCAACCAGCAGCCGCTCGTGAGCGCAGGTGACCGCGTAGAGGCGGGCGATATTATCGCCGACGGCCCCGCGATCGACCACGGCGAGATGGCCCTTGGCCGCAACGTTTTGATCGGATTCATGATGTGGGAAGGCTACAACTACGAAGACGCCATCTTGCTCAACGAGCGCCTTGTCCGTGACGACGTCTACACGTCGATTCACATAACAGAATATGAGTGCGAGGCGCGCGATACCAAACTCGGGCCCGAAGAGATCACACGTGAAATCCCGAACGTCGCGGATGAAGCATTAAAAGATCTCGACGAAGAGGGTGTGGTTCGGATTGGTGCCGAAGTTCACTCCGGTGATGTGCTCGTTGGCAAAGTCACGCCCAAAGGCGAGACGGAGCTGACTCCTGAGGAACGTCTCTACCGCGCAATTTTCGGTGAGAAGATCCGTGAGGTTCGCGATACATCCGTGAGAGTTCCGCATGGTGAATCAGGCATCGTTGTTGAAATTAAAACGTTTACACGTGAAAACGACGAACAATTAAAGCACGGTGTGACCAAACTCGTACGTGTCTATGTGGCACAAAAACGTAAAATCTCAGTGGGTGACAAAATGGCGGGGCGTCATGGCAACAAAGGCGTTGTCTCAAAGATTCTTCCTGAAGAAGATATGCCCTTTATGCCTGATGGAACCCCACTCGACATCGTTCTCAACCCGCTGGGCGTTCCCTCGCGAATGAACGTAGGTCAGTTGCTCGAGGTGCACTTGGGTGCGGCGGCGAGCAAACTCAACTGGAAAGTAGCTACCCCCGTCTTTGACGGAGCGGATGAGCAGGATGTCATCGAAGCATTCAAGCAAGCGGGCATGGAAACCGACGGCAAAACAGTCTTATATGACGGCCGTACCGGTGAACCGTTTGAAAGCAGAATCACGGTGGGCATCATGTATTATCTCAAGCTCCTCCATCTTGTTGACGACAAGATTCACGCGCGTTCGATCGGACCTTACTCGCTTGTCACCCAGCAACCGCTGGGAGGTAAGGCGCAATTCGGCGGACAGAGATTCGGTGAGATGGAAGTGTGGGCCCTTGAGGCTTACGGCGCAGCCTATACACTGCAAGAAATTTTGACAGTCAAGTCAGACGATATTTGGGGCAGAACAAAAACATACGAAGCCATTGTCAAAGGCGAGAATATTCCCGAACCGGGTGTTCCCGAAGCGTTCAAAGTACTTGTCAAGGAATTGCAGTCGCTGTGTCTGGACGTACATATTTTCTCCGCCGAAAATGAGGAGATTCCTATTCTCGACGTAGATGTTCTAGAAGAAGAAACTGTCACGGGACGCACATTGTTTAACCTGGTAGGTGACGATACGACGGCCGTGGAAAATGAAGAAGAATTTGGCGAAGAAGGGTTTACCGACGGCGTTCTTGACGAAGAGGGCGTTGTTAAAAGTGAGGTGGCCGAAAGTGATGAAAGCCCAGATGACGGGCAGGAACAAGAAGCATGAGGGAAGGAGGTCACACTATGTCGGAATTAGGAAATTTTGAAGCTATTGGCATCGGCCTCGCGTCCCCAGAAAAAATTCTTGGATGGTCGCAAGGTGAGGTCAAGAAGCCTGAAACAATAAACTACAGGACGCTTAAACCGGAAACAGACGGTCTTTTCTGTGAAAAGATCTTCGGTCCCTCGCGCGACTGGGAATGCTACTGTGGCAAATACAAAACAAAACGATACCGCAATATTATCTGTGATAAATGCGGTGTTGAGGTGACACTCTCGAAAGTCAGGCGTGAGCGCATGGGCCATATCAGGCTCGCGGCGCCAGTCACGCACATCTGGTATTACCGGGGTATCCCGAGCCGGATGGGTTTGATGCTCGACATGTCCCCAAGAAATCTTGAGAAGGTCATTTACTTCGCGGCGTACATCGTGATTGATCCCGGTGTGTCATCGTTTGTGAAGATGCAGATCATCAACGAACGCGACTATCGCGAAGCCATGCTCCTCTACGGACGCAACTCTTTTGTTGCCAAGATGGGCGCGGAGGCGATCCGCGATCTCCTGGCAAGCATTGACGTCGATGCCCTCGCCGCGCAAATGCGCGAGGATTTGACAACTGCGCGCGGCCAGAAAAAAGCGCGACTCATCAAACGCTTAGAAGTAGTCGAAGCGTTTAAAAATTCCGGGTACCAGCCTGATTGGATGGTTCTCGACGTGTTGCCTGTTCTGCCTCCCGAGCTTCGCCCGATGGTCGAACTCGACGGCGGACGCTTCGCGACATCTGATTTGAACGATTTATATCGCCGGGTCATAAACCGCAATAACCGATTGAACAAGTTGTTGCAGCTTGGTGCGCCCAATATCATTATTCGCAACGAGAAACGCATGCTTCAGGAATCTGTCGACGCGTTGATAGACAATGGTCGCCGTGGTCGCCCTGTAACGGGCGCGGGCAACCGTCCTCTCAAATCTCTGTCTGACCTGTTGAAGGGCAAGCAAGGGCGTTTCCGGCAGAATTTGCTGGGCAAACGCGTTGACTACTCAGGTCGTTCGGTTATCGTTGTCGGCCCCGAGCTCAAACTGCACCAGTGCGGCCTCCCCAAGGAGATGGCGCTGGAGCTGTTCAAACCGTTTGTTATGCATGAGATCATGCGCCACGGTTACGCTCAAAATATCAAATCCGCTCGCCGTCAGGTTGAGCGTGGCGGAGACATTGTTTGGGACATGCTGGATGAAGTCATCAAAGACCATCCGGTGCTTCTGAACCGCGCTCCCACACTTCACCGTCTCGGAATTCAGGCGTTCGAGCCCATTCTGGTCGAAGGACGAGCCATCCAGCTGCATCCGCTTGTGTGTACAGCATTCAACGCGGACTTTGACGGTGACCAAATGCCGGTCCACGTGCCGCTGTCAGCGGAGGCGCAGGCAGAAGCCCGTTTCCTGATGCTCTCTTCGAACAATCTGTTGAAACCTCAAGACGGCAAGCCTGTCACGGTGCCAACTCACGATATTGTTCTGGGCTGCTACTATCTGACGATGGAAAAGCCGAATCCCAATGTGCCGGAAGGCGCGCCGCTTCGCGCGTTCTCCAGTCTCGATGAAGCTGAGATGGCTTATAGCGAGCACCAGATTACGCTGGGTCAGCGCATCATTGTTCGCCGCGAGGTGGAGCGAGAAGGCAAGAAATACAGCGGGCTTGTTGAATCGACACTGGGTCGTTTCATTCTTAACAGCATCATTCCGCAAAACCTTGGGTTTGTGAAACGCGGAGATGACAACGCGAGCCAGGTCGCTCTTGAATGTGATTATATTGTCGACAAAAAGCAAGTCGCGCGCATTATTGAACGCGCAATCCATGAATGTGGTATCTCTGCGACAGCCGCAATGCTCGATAAAATTAAAGAGATCGGCTTTCACTACGCGACAGTCAGCGGAATTTCCATTGGCATCTTCGACATGATCGTGCCCGACGTCAAGGAGAACTTGATCCAAGCGGCAGAAGAACGTGTCGAGTATGTCAATCATCAGTATCAGCTTGGTCTGCTCAGTGAAGACGGCCGCTACAGAGCCGTAGTCAGTATCTGGCGTTCGACCACCGATGAAATTACAGAAGCCCTCAAAGATAAACTGGGCATCTTCAATCCGATCTCCATGATGTCACAATCGGGAGCTCGCGGTAACATCGACCAGATCAAACAGCTCGCCGGTATGCGCGGCATGATGACCGACACATCGGGGCGTACGATCGAGATTCCGATCAAATCGAACCTCCGTGAAGGCATGAACGTGCTTGAGTTCTTTATCTCATCGCACGGTGGCCGCAAATCGCTTTCTGACACAGCGCTCAAGACTGCCGACTCAGGCTATCTGACGCGTCGTCTCGTCGATATTTCACAAGACGTTATCATCCGCAGTGAAGACTGTGGAACGGATGACTACATTGAAGTGGCGCCGATCGTGGTGGGAAGCAGAATAAAACGTGTTGTCGAACGTCTTGCCAACCGGATTGAAGGACGTTACGCGGGGGCGCCGATCGTCCATCCTGAAACAGGAGAAATCCTGGTCGACAAGAACGAGATGATCAGCAATGTGATGGCAACCAAGATCGAAGAGCTGGGCATGAATCAGATCCCGATTCGCAGCAATCTGACGTGTCAGAGCGATCGAGGGGTTTGCGCGAAATGCTATGGCCGAAATCTCGCGACAGGCGGCCCGGCCGTCGTTGGCGAGGCAGTCGGTATCATGGCCGCCCAGTCGATCGGAGAACCCGGTACGCAGTTGACCATGCGGACATTCCATACAGGCGGCATTGCTTCAGGTGATGACATCACTCAGGGCTTACCACGTGTTGAGGAATTGTTTGAAGCGAGAAAACCAAAAGGACAAGCTATTGTCTCTGAACTCGGTGGAACGATCAGTATCCAAGAGACAGAGAAACGTCGCCGCGAAGTTACGGTGACAGCTGAGGACGGACAATCCAAGCAATACAGCATTCCGATTTCGACGCCGCTCATTGTTGATACAGGCGACGTGATCGAAGAAGGTGACTTGTTGACAGACGGGTCTGTCAATCCTCATGACATCATGAAAATCAAAGGCGCGCGCGGAGTTCAAAAATACATCATCGCCGAAGTGCTCAAGGTGTACAAAAACAACGGCGTCGAGATCAATGACAAGCACATTGAGATCATTGTGCGTCAGATGCTCCGTAAGTTCAAAATCGAAGATCCGGGTGAAACGAATATGCTCACGGGGAGTATCGTTGACATGTCCGAATACTGGAAATTGAACAAAGAAGCTGAAGAGAACGGCATAGAACCGGCAACGGGCAGTCAGATACTGCTTGGCATCACCAAGGCGTCACTTGCGACAGAATCATTCTTGTCAGCCGCCTCCTTCCAGGAGACGACACGTGTCCTGACTGATGCAGCCGTCAAGGGTAAAATTGACACGCTTGAAGGTCTCAAGGAGAACGTTATTATCGGAAAACTGATCCCGGCCGGTACCGGACTTCAGAACTACCGTAACATTAGTGCCATACCGGTTGTGCCGGCAAACATGGCGCTCCTTAATGCGACGGCCGATCAAGGAATTGACCGCACGGAATATGAATTGCGCGCGCATGAACTCGGTTTCGAGCATGACACGCAGGAAGATTACGAGGCATTTATGCGCGTGAAAGGGTTGGAGCCGGACGATTTCCTCAACGCGTGTTCGTTTGACCTGGAACCCCAGGAAGATGACGAAGGCGCGAGTGACGCGATGAATCCGATCCTGGATCTGTTTGATCTGCCCGAGTATCCTGATGCTTCTGGAGCGGAAGACTGATAAACACCAAACCCCGACTTAATCGCCGGGGTTTTTTGTGAGCAAGATAAAAGGGGGCGCAGCACCATGATGATTCGATTTTCAAGGAGAGCCGGGGAAGTACTCGGGTCTGCCTGGGTGACCGCCCGATCATTTGAGACGGCCTATATCGGAACAGAGCATCTGCTCGCAGGCATCGTAGGGGAACGCGAAGGGTTTGCCAGCGATCTGCTCGCGCAGGAAGGTGTTGATGTCCCGGCGGTTAACCGGCATCTGATCGAGCTCAACCACAAACAACCTGTTGAAGTGCCCACCGGAGAGGCAGAGCAGATCGATGGCACCAGGATTATTGGCATGATGACGCCGCGCACGCGTCTTGTCATTAACCTGGCGGCCCGCGAAGCGGAAGGGCGCTCGCAAAGTGGAGTGATCGAGCCCGAGCAACTGCTTGCCGGAATTTTAAGGGAAGGCGACAGTGTGGCAGTTCGTATCCTCGAGGAAGCGGGTATTAAACCGAGAGAACTCTACGCCCGTCTCTTGTATACGATCCAAACAGGCAACAAAGTGATGCCTGTCGAGAGCAATCGTGAACAAACGCCGTCTGCGAGACCTGTCGTGAGTGGCGAAAAAACAGCCACGCCTAACCTCGATAAATTCAGCCGTGACCTCACAGACATGGCTGCGGAGAACCGCTTTGATCCCATCATCGGGCGCGAAGAGGAGATCAGGCGCATTGAACAGATCCTCTGCAGGCGTACCAAGAACAATCCGGTTCTGATCGGCGAGCCGGGCGTTGGAAAGACAGCCATTGCGGAAGGCTTTGCTCAGAAGATCGTCGCCGACAACGTACCTGACCTTTTGCGAGGCAAACGGCTGATATCGCTTGATCTTAGCGGGATGCTCGCGGGTTCAAAATACAGAGGGGAATTCGAAGAACGACTCAAGAAAGGCATCGACGAAGCGGTCGAGGCCGGCAACATCATACTCTTCATCGATGAGCTGCACACAATCATCGGCGCCGGCGCTTCCGAAGGTGCGATGGACGCGTCAAATATCCTAAAACCCATGCTGGGAAGAGGCGAGGTCCAGGTAATCGGCGCGACCACGCTTGACGAATATCGAAAACATATTGAGAAGGACGCGGCGCTGGAACGCCGTTTTCAGCCCGTCACGGTCAATGAACCGCAAGAAGAGGATACCATTGAAATCCTGTTTGGGCTCCGTTCGCGCTATGAATGCCATCACCGCGTCCGCATCTCCGATCAAGCAATTGAAGCGGCCGTAAAACTGTCAACGCGCTATATCAGCGACAGATTCCTTCCCGACAAAGCGATCGACCTCATTGATGAGGCGTCATCGCGACTTCGTATCAACCGAGAAAGCGGTTCCGATGAACTTCGCAAACTGCGGGACACGCTCAATACCGTGATCGCTGACAAAGACAAAGCGGTCAATGACGAAGAATTCGAGAAAGCGGCTGATCTCAAGGCGACGGAAGATGAACTCGAGACACTTATCGCCGAATACAGCGCGTGTGGTGAGCAGTCAAACCGTGAACAATGGCCGGTTCTGACCGGTGATATGATCGCTGATATCGTTTCCAGCTGGACGAGCATCCCAGTGAGAAGTCTTACCGAGGACGACAGTGAACGGCTGCGTCGCTTGGAAGATGAGCTAAGAAAACGTGTATTGGGTCAAGATGAAGCCGTAACGGCTGTCGCCAAAGCAATCCGCCGCGGCCGACTGGGCCTCAAGGATCCCAAGCGTCCGACCGGTTCGTTTATCTTTCTCGGCACCACAGGCGTTGGCAAAACTGAGCTCGCCAAAGCACTGGCAGAGACAATGTTTGGCAACGAAAATGCGCTGGTTCGCATCGATATGTCGGAATACATGGAGAAGTTCGATGTCTCGAAACTGATCGGATCACCGCCTGGTTACGTGGGCTATGACGAAGGTGGTCAGCTCACAGAAAAGGTGCGTAGGCAGCCTTATTCGGTGGTTTTGTTTGATGAAATCGAAAAAGCACATCCCGATGTTCTGAACGCCATGCTGCAAATATTAGAAGACGGGCGCCTGACAGACGGCCAGGGACGAACGGTCGACTTCAAAAACACAATCATCATCATGACATCGAATATTGGAGCCCGCTTGCTGGTCAATCCCGAAGGTTCCCCCAGCGATATCGAAAACCAGCAAACAGATCGTGTGGAAGGCCCGGCAATTTATGGCGGCAAAACGTATGCAGAGGCACGCGAACTTGTGATGCGGGAGCTTCATCACACGTTCTCGCCTGAGTTTGTCAACCGCGTGGACGAGATCATCTTTTTCAGGATGCTTGATCGAGAGACAATGCGCGAGATTGTCGACATTATGTTGAACCGGCTGTCGGCCCGAATTGCCGATATTGGTTTGATGACCGATGTGACCGGACGCGCGAAGGACTGGCTCGCGAACCGAGGTTATGAACCGCAGTACGGTGCCCGTCCACTTCGACGCCTGATTCAGACAGAGGTTGAAGACAGGATTGCGGAAGCACTGCTAGACAACATCATTACCAAAGACGACACAGCAGAAATCGATCTTGATCCTCAAGCCACCCGTATTGAAATCCGAAAAAAAGCGGCAGGGTTGGAGATCACAGATGAAACGTTCCCAGCGTAATGAGGCGCCAGGGTTCGCGATATGAACGCAGCTCTTTTTCATGCTAGAATAGAACAACTACAAGGATCGATTTTTAACACAAGGAGAACTACATGGCGAATATCCTGTACGGAAAAGTCGTCGCAGATCAAGCGACGGAACAGTTAATTGGGCGCGCCCGGATGCTGAGTGAAAAGGACATTGAGCCCATGCTGGCAATTGTACGTGTCGGCGAAAAAGGTGACGATCTCTCATATGAGCGAGGCGCGTTGAAACGCGCGGAAAAGATTGGTGTTCGCGTCGTCGTTCATGTGTTGCCCGACGATGTCTCGCAAGAGGCCGTTGAAAAAGAAATACAGATGATCAACCAGGATGACGCCATTCACGGCTGTCTTTTATTCAGACCGCTTCCCAGGCATCTTGATGAAAAAAAGATATGTGACATGCTCGATTCCGACAAAGACGTCGACGGGATCAGTTCCGCATCGATGGCGAGTGTCTTTATGGGCACGGGAGACGGATTTGCGCCATGCACGGCGGAAGCGTCACTTGCCATGTTAAATCACTACAATATTCCGATCAAAGGCGCGCGCGCTGTTGTCATCGGACGAAGCCTTGTCATCGGTAAGCCGGTCGCCATGATGCTCTTGAAAGAGCATGCCACGGTCACAATCTGCCATACGCGCACACTTGATCTTCCCGCTGTCACACGTGACGGTGATATTATTATCGCATGTGCCGGGAAAGCTGAAATGGTGACAGCAGACATGGTGGTCCCGGGACAGACTGTGATCGATGTCGGCATCAATGTCACGGAAGACGGTCGTCTGACAGGCGACGTCGCGTTTGATGAAGTCGAACCGATCGTCGCGAATATTTCACCGGTTCCCCGTGGAGTCGGATCAGTAACAACGACCATTCTCATGCAACACGTCATTGAGGCAGCAGAACAACGCATGAAAAAATGACAGCATGGGAGTTTTAAGCCACTCTTGTTGACTGTTAGGCATGGTATTCAGTATAATCCGAACCTATGCCTATATAGTAGGAATAATGGAGTTAGAGCGAAACGTTCGTCAAAACGTTGAGATAAATAACTAGTTGGAGGGTAATGATGAAACGCACCTATCAACCGAAACGCAAGCAGCGCGCTCGCGTACACGGTTTTAGAAAAAGAATGCAAACAGCTTCCGGACGTATGATTCTGAAGCGGCGAAGACTTAAAGGTCGCAAGAAACTTTCCTCATAAGATGAGGTTTCGTACGGTAGCGAACGCGGAAACACTCAAGAAGAATCGTGAATTTTCCCGCGTCTACCGCCGTGGCAGTTACCATAGCGGAAGAGCCATCGCGCTTCATGCCTATCGAAGGCGGGGAGCTACCGCGCAGAATCCGTCCAGGATTGGATTCACAGTGGGCCGGCAGGCGATTCGTGGGGCAGTGAGGCGCAATCGCGCCAAACGACTGTTGCGCGAATCATTCAGGTTGAGCCACGTAGAATTAAAGACGGGATTTGACTTGATTGTGACAGCTCGCTGGAATTATGAAAAAGAACCCGCTCTCACGGTCCTGATTGAGGAAACAGAACAGCTCTTGTTAAAATCTGGGGCAGGATCTACGCGATCGACCGCCCGCTAGGGCGATAAGAGATTACGAGTAGGATGAAGGATAACGCAAACAGCTGCATACACGATAACGACATGGCTCATATGCCGGTTGCTCCTGCATTTGCAGACGAGCAGCTTGGTCGGCCGTCTTTTGTGGCGTCCGGGCTTTTATCGCTAATCACTTTTTATCAACGGTATTTGTCAGCCGGACACCCGGCTTGTTGCCGTTTTTCACCGACCTGTTCAGCCTATGCCGCGCAAGCGATTAGGCGCCATGGGGCCATTCGAGGCACAGGACTAGCTATCTGGCGTGTGTTTCGTTGCAATCCGTTTTGCAGAGGCGGGTACGACCCCGTTCCGGAAAAACCAATACACAATAGCACTGTCAAACTACCGCGCGAACAACGCGGCCGATTGATCGGAATAACGAGGAAACAAATAATATGATGTCATTAATACCTGTTCAGCTCGGTCTGCTGGATCCTCTATACAGCCTTTTCGGTTGGATACTGGGCACATTGTATGCCTGGCTCAACAGTTACGGCCTTGTGATCATCCTGTTTACGATTGTTATCCGCCTGGTTTTGATGCCTCTCGGCCTCAGAAGTCAGCGCGGAACGCTTCGCCAGCAGATGCTGCAGACAGAAGTCAACGAGATAAAACGCCGCTATCCCAAAGATCAAGCTAAAGTTCAAGAGCTCACACAGAAGCTTTACAAAGAGAACGGTATCTCTATGATGTCCGGATGCCTGCCCATGCTTCTCCAGCTGGCCGTGATCTGGCCGGTCATCTATATTTTCCGGGCCCCATTGCGGTTTATCAGCGGAGTCGAAGTCCAAAATATTTTCAATATTGCCGGTCTGCTTGAAGGCAAAGGTCTAATAACAGCCGCTCAGGCAAAGAATGCGGCGATGATGGACATTCCGATTCTTAACGGTCTCAGAGCTTCGGGAAGCGCGCTCGAGCAATCGGTTTCCAATGGTTGGATCAGATTGCCCCAACTCATCAACACGAAATTTCTTGGAATCGATTTGGGGATGACACCTTCAGTGAATCCGCTTAATTGGTTTGGCGCTGAGTGGCAGGTCCAACTGCCCCTTGTTCTGCTGATCGCGGTGACCATGGTGACCTATTTTTTCCAAATGAAAATTATGCGCAACAGCACCGCGCGTCCCGAAAAAACAAAACAAGAAAAACAGCGCGAGAAAGCCAATCCGGCCAAACGCGGACAAGATCCCGATCCGGGTGCAGGCATGATGAAGAGTATGAACCTTTTCATGCCGCTTATCATGCTGTTCACGATGTTCAGCATGCCGTCCGCCATGTGCCTTTACTGGCTTTTCCAGAACGTCTTGTACATTATCCAGTCGGCGCTTGGATACGAATTTTATGTCAAGCCACTGCGCCTTGCTCATGACGAGGAACAGGCGGTTTACAATCGCTCGCGCCCGCAAACAGCGACAATCGACGGCCCTGAAGTGCCTAGCGCCTGGCAGTCCTTTATGTCAAAGTTTAAGAGCAATAAGGATGTCTGATACTAAAAAATCGCACGGAATTGCCGTGCATGAGATAACCCGTGGGCAGGTTGCTGCTCCGGGCGTCTGAGCGTGAGGAGGCTACCTACATGGAACGCACCATAGAAAAAACAGCAAAGACAGTCGAGCTCGCAGTTCGACAAGCGTTAAAGGAATTATCTGTCAGCGAAGACTTCGCCCTGATCGAAGTCTTAGACGAAGGGGAAACAGGAGGGCTACTCGGTTTCGGTCGTCGCCCCGCGCGTGTCCGAGTCACCGCTGAAGCGGAAGAGGTTGTTGAATCACCAAAAGCCGCGGCTCCGGTTGCGAAAGCTAAAGTCAAAGTCAAAGTCGAAGATGACGACTTGGAAGACACTGACGAACTTGAAGAAAAAGAAGAACGCGATGACGGATGGAAAGTCCCCGCTGAGGAACGCGGTTTCGCCGCAGCCGAGAATGCTGCGCTCGATTACATTGAAGACATTTTGTCGGGAGTCGGCATACATGGCAAGATCGAATCATATCTCGGAGAAGACGAAAGCTTACATATTGATATCTCCGGCAGTGACAGCGGCGTTGCTATTGGTCGCCACGGTGAGACACTCGACGCGCTTCAGTATCTGACCAATATCGTGTCTAACCGCTATTCAGACACGTATCTTCGCGTTGTTGTGGATGTCGCCGGATATCGCAGTCGCAGAGAACAGCGTTTGCAGCAGCAGGCGAAGCGTATGTCAGAGCGAGTGCTCGATACGGGGCGCGAATCAAGACTCAAGCCCATGACACCGGCAGAACGACGCATTGTCCATATGAAGTTACGCGAAATAGAAGGTATTACCACCTATAGCGAAGGGGCAGAACCCCGCCGCTATGTGGTCATCTCGCCAACAGCAGGTCTGGAGATCATCGGTTGACACGTTGATGAACTATTCTGACATTGACACGATTGCGGCATTTTCGACACCGCCGGGCGAGAGCGGCTTGGCGGTGTTCCGCATTTCAGGCCCAGAATCCGGCCTAATCTGCGACAAATTGTTTGTGCCATTCGGAACGCGCTTCCCAAAACCGTCTGATATGGAGGGGTATACACTCGCGCCCGGCAACTGGGGCGATATGGACGAAGTTGTCCTCGCGTGTTTCCGCGCGCCTAACTCCTACACAGGTGATGATGTCTATGAAATCTCCTGTCATGGAGGACAGGCGGTCCGTCAGGCAATCTTTGACAGTGTGATCGCCGCGGGCGCCCGTTCCGCGGGTCCGGGTGAGTTCAGCCGTCGCGCGTTTATCAACGGCAAAATGGATTTGTCCGCCGCGGAAGCTGTCATGGACTTGATTGGTGCCCAGGCCGAAAAACAGGCGCAAGTGGCGTTCAGGCAACTCAAAGGCGGTATTTCACGCACGGTTCACCGGCGCGTCGACCAGCTTTACGGCACCCTGGCTCACCTCGAGATGTTGTTAGATTGGGATGAGGAAGAGGAGCGCGCGGAAGACCGGGCCACTCTGATTCGTGAGCTCGACGAGGCATCTGTCGAACTCGGCCGCCTGTCTGCGACATTTGTAAGCGGCCGGGTCATACGAGAAGGGCTCGCGGTAGTCATCGCGGGCAGTCCAAATGTTGGAAAGTCCTCGATCCTCAACGCGCTCGCAGGGCGTGACCGCGCGATTGTCAGCCCGATCCCAGGCACAACACGCGATACGGTTGAAATCGATCTCACACTGGGAGGATATCTAGTTCATTTGACTGATACGGCGGGACTTGCCGTGGACAGCCATGACCCCATCGAACGCGAGGGAGTGACGCGAGCAGAAAGCGCGCTTGAGGAAGCCGATCTCATTTTATGGGTTGTGTCTCCGCCTTTGCCTTGTGTGTCGGAGCGAGAACGTGAGGCGTTGAGAATCGACCAGTTGGTCGCTCAAGGCAAGCCCTTGCTAGTGATCCTCGGCAAAGACGATCTTCGTATCACTCTTCCGCAAGAAGAAGATCTCACAAAATATGCCGCGCAGCGTTTCGCGGGTGTCCCCTCAATGACATGGTCGGACAAACAAGAAGGCGATCTCACGAGACTTCGTGACACAATTATCACATTCATCGGGTATGGACAACTGCAACCCGATCCTGTGACGCGCGAGCGTCAAGCAACGTCCTCTACGGTCGGAGACATGGAGAGCCATGAGGTGCTCACGCACGCCCGCCACAAGGCGGCAATCGACCGCGCCATCGCGCTCGTCACACAGTCCCAAATGGATCTTAAAAACAACTTTTCATTTGACCTTGTCGCGATCACACTCAAAGAGGCGCTGACAGAGCTTGCGACCATAACCGGCGACGACGTGTCGGAGACCTTGATTGAAACGATCTTCAACCGTTTCTGTGTCGGGAAGTAGAGGCGCGCCGGTGCCATCACTTGCCGAAGCCCTGTCAAAGCCCAACGCATTTGTCGCGGGCCAAGCCGACGTCATTGTTGTCGGTGCCGGCCATGCCGGCTGTGAAGCTGCGCTCGCTGCCGCGAGGCTTGGTCACCGTGTAATCCTCTTCACCATGACGCTCGACAGTCTCGCGAATCTGCCGTGCAATCCCAATATAGGCGGAACGGCAAAAGGGCAGATGGTTCGTGAAATCGACGCGATGGGCGGGGAGATGGGACGGCTCGCGGACTTGCACATGATTCAATTTCGTATGCTGAACGCGACCAAAGGTCCCGCCGTGATGTCGCCCCGAGCCCAGATGGATCGTACGGGCTACCAGCGCGGAATGAAACAGGTGCTCGAATCGGAGCCCAATCTCAAACTCATCCAACAAGAGATTACGGGCCTTCTCGTCGATGACGTGGCAGGGGAGCCAGGTCGTCGCAAGACGGAGGGCGTCATTGCCGCGACCGGTTCTCTTTACATCGCCACCGATGTCATCGTCTGCCCGGGAACGTTTCTGGACGGGCGCGTTATCATCGGCGATTCAGTGCGCGATTCCGGGCCTGACCAGCTGAGTCCCTCCATTGGGCTTGGCGAGGCGCTTACGGCGTTGGGTCTCCCGACAAGGCGATTCAAAACGGGGACTCCCGGCCGCTTTCACCGGCGAAGTATTGACCTTGACCGTATGGAAACGCAGGCTGCCGATCGCCAGGCCAAACCGTTCTCATTCGACCATGAGGATGATCCCACATGGCGACCGTCTGCCGAGATGCCCTGCTACATCACGTGGACATCGGACGCGACCAGGCAACTGCTTTCCGACAATATGGATCGATCACCGCTCTATTCGGGTGTCATCGAAGGAGTGGGACCCCGCTATTGCCCCTCGATTGAGGACAAGATTGTAAAATTTCCCAGCCACGCGAGACACCACGTCTTCTTGGAGCCGACCGGACTTGATACACATGAGATGTACGCGTCAGGTTTGTCTACCTCAATGCCGGAGGATGTCCAGCGCGCGATGCTGGACACAGTGCCGGGCATGGAGACAGCGGAAATGATGAGACCTGCCTACGCCATTGAATACCTGTGTGTTGACCCCACCATTCTCAAGTTGTCGCTTGAGGTCAATAACATCGAAGGTTTATTTCTCGCGGGTCAGATCAACGGGTCGTCGGGATATGAGGAGGCAGCCGCACAAGGGTTGATGGCAGGCATCAACGCTGTCCTGCGGCAAAAGGGCGAGGAGCCGCTCATCATTGACCGGTCTGAAGGCTACATCGGTGTTCTGATCGATGACCTTGTGACAAAGGGGACCAACGAACCGTACCGCCTGATGACGTCGCGCGCCGAATATCGCTTGATCCTTCGCCAGGACAATGCCGACGCTCGATTGTCGCCGATCGGATATAAGATCGGACTGCTGTCGGAACAACGGTATCAGCGTTTCCTGAGCAAACAAGCCGCTATCAAAGAGGAAAAAGATCGTCTCAAAGATACACTTGTTAAAAAAAGCGATCTGTCCGATAAAATTTTGGAAGACGCGGGCAGCACGCCGCTTAGACGCACAACCAGTTTATATCAACTCTTGAAACGGCCGGAGCTCAGTTACGGGACACTTGCCCCCTTGGATCCGGAACGCCCGACGCTTTTGCCGTCGGTCTGTGAATCCGCTGAGATCCAAATCAGGTACGAGGGCTATATTCGCCTTGAACACAACCGCGTCGAGCGATTCCGCAAGCTTGAACACCGCCGACTTCCTAACGATATTGCCTACGATGCGATACGCGGGTTGCGGTTAGAGGCGCGTCAAAAGCTTGCCGTTCGCAAACCCGGTTCCGTTGGGCAGGCAAGCCGCATCTCCGGCGTTTCGCCCGCGGACATCCAAGTGCTCCTTGTCTGGCTTGAGCAACACAAAGGACAAGCGGTTTCCCGTGAATAGACTTCTCGTCGAGCAGGCCGCCCACCGCGCGGGTATTGAGCTGTCCGTCGGCATGACGGAACAGGTGTGTGAGTTCATTGAGCTGCTAAAGGAGACCAATGACAAGATCAATCTTACGGCGATCACAGACGACGAGGCGATCGCGACGCTCCACCTAGAGGATAGTTGGCGCGTCTCAGCGCATATACCGGAAAACGCGACGCTGATCGATATCGGAACGGGGGCGGGATTTCCCGGACTCGCGCTGCGCATTGTTCGTCCGGATCTCGATGTGACGCTTGTGGATGCCACATTAAAGAAGGTCACCTTTTTGCAGAAAGTCATCGATCTTTTGGAACTAGACGCAACGACCGCGCTTCATGCTCGGGCGGAGGATCTCGGCCGGGATCAAGATTTTCGCGACTGTTACGATGTTGCTGTCGCCCGCGCCGTGACCGCTCTGCCTGTCCTGTCGGAGCTGTGTTTGCCTCTTGTCAAACGGGGGGGCCGTTTGATCGCGATGAAGGGCAGTGACGACCAAACAGCACAATCCAAGCGCGCGATCCGTATGCTTGGAGGCGAACTTGAGGAGGTCATCCGCTATGAGCTCCCCGGCATGGATTGGCCGCGCTCGCTTGTCATAATCAGCAAAAAAGAGATGACCGCTTTCCGTTATCCGCGTCGTATGGTGACCATACGCAACTCACCTCTTTAACCCACTTATAATAAAAGAGCTCATACCCTATCCTGTCGCGTCGCGCACGGCGGGAATCTCGCGCTTGTGGTAGAATATCAGATGAAATAAACGACCGATTTATCTTAGTTTTCTAGAAATAATCCAGTCAATCAGGGAGGACCCAATGGCGTCAGAGCCAAGTAAAAAATTCGATTATCAATTGCGCGAAGCAACCATCGACGAGGCATTCAAGAATCCACAAAATCCATTAATCCCCGTTGATCTCGATCAGGAAATGAAAAAATCATTCATCGATTACGCGATGAGTGTTATCTCTGATCGCGCGTTGCCCGACGTGCGTGACGGTTTGAAACCCGTTCACCGCAGAATCCTTTATTCCATGTTCGACCAGGGCTTTACGTGGGACAAACCCCATCGCAAGTGCGCGACCACCATCGGTGACGTCCTCGGACGTTTCCATCCTCACGGAGACCAGAGCGTTTACGACGCGCTTGTCCGGATGGCGCAGGATTTCTCTATGCGTCACCCCTTAGTTGACGGCCACGGTAACTTCGGATCACGAGACGGAGACCCGCCGGCGGCGTACCGTTATACGGAAGCCCGTTTGACGCGTCTTGGTTGTGAGATGATGAGTGATCTCAACAAAAACACGGTCGATTTTAAGCTCAACTACGACGAGCGGTTCCAAGAGCCCATTGTGTTGCCGGCAGGATTCCCGAACCTGCTCGTTTCAGGTTCCACGGGCATCGCCGTCGGCATGGTGACCAACATTCCGCCTCACAATTTGCGCGAGGTGATTGAAGGCACCATTCACCTGATCGACAATCCCGACGCCACAAGCGATGACTTGATGGAATTTATTCCGGCGCCTGACTTTCCGACCGGCGGTCAAATCATGGGCATTTCCGGGAGTCGTGCCGCTTACAGGCGCGGTCGCGGCCGCATTGTGGTGCGCGGCCATGCCGACATTGAAGAGATGGCCGGCAACCGTTACCGCATTGTGATTAAATCATTGCCCTATATGGTTAATAAAGCGCGCCTCATCGAACGCACGGCCGATCTAGTCAAAGACAAGCGCATTGAGGGAATCTCCGATGTTCGCGACGAGTCAGATCGTCACGACGATATCAGAATTGTTGTGGAACTCAAACGTGACGCAACCCCGATGGTCGTTTTGAATCAACTGTACCGCCATACGCAACTGCAGGATACCTTTAGCGCCAACTTGCTGGCACTTGTCATGGAAGACGGGAAGCCCGTACCCAGGCAACTCAGTCTCAAGGAGATCTTGGATCATTTCATAGGGCATCAACACGA
>LFRM01179695.1_pt1 | contig 20546 bp, 21 predicted proteins | sample 618341 | NCBI WGS metagenome assembly LFRM01 (sample SAMN03654438, study PRJNA283298) | anaerobic digester metagenome | isolation source: pool of bioreactors CSTR01a, CSTR02a, and CSTR03a thermophilic anaerobic... | place: Denmark: Kgs. Lyngby | collected 2014-05-21 | reverse complement strand
ATCGAATCCTTACCGCCAATAGCACCTAACCCAAGTTCCTTTTGCGCTCTGTATGCACCTAGAACTGCAGCTGTCGGTTTGCCCCAAGCCTTACTGTCGCTTCCTAGTTTTTCAAAATATTCTTGGAAGGTAAGATAAGTATCATCGTATGAAGATCCTACTGCTATAAGCTTTGATACGCTTTCAACCACCGCTAAATACGCTCCATGATACGGACTCTTTTCAAGTATATATGGATTAAAACCATAAGCCATAAGTGAACAAGTAGTGCTCGCTCCTTTAAGATCAGGAATTTTATGAACCATCGCCTGCGCAGGAGTTTTCTGATTCTTACCACCAAAAGGCATCAACACAGTTCCTCCTCCTATTGTAGAGTCGAACCTTTCTGCTAATCCTCTCTTAGAGCAAACATTCAAATCTCCCACAAGACTTTTCATCGCTTCAATAAAATCTTTGGGTGTTTCTTTTTCGTAAGACTGTACTTCAGGTATTACTACATTGATGTGTTTTTCAGCGCCGTTAGTATCTAAAAACTCTCTAGAGATATCAACTATAGCTCGCTCGTTCCAGTACATTTTTAAATATGGTTTTTCCGTAATCGTAGCTACAACAGTTGCCTCTAGATTTTCAGCCATTGCTAAATTCATGAAGTGTTCCACTTCTTTTTCAGCGACAACAACAGCCATTCTCTCCTGAGATTCGCTTATCGCAAGCTCAGTGCCATCAAGTCCTTCATATTTTTTAGGTACCTTATTTAAGTTTATTTCAAGTCCATCAGCAAGTTCACCAATTGCAACTGATACGCCGCCTGCGCCAAAATCATTGCATCTTTTAATCAATTTAGTAGCTTCAGGATTTCTAAACAGTCTTTGAATCTTTCTTTCTTCAGGCGGATTACCCTTTTGAACTTCCGCGCCGCAATTTGCAAGTGAATCCATTTTATGTGATTTAGACGAGCCCGTAGCTCCTCCGCATCCATCTCTTCCAGTCTTGCCACCTAAAAGGATTACTTTATCACCATCAGACGGTCTTATCCTTACTATATTTTCAGTAGGAGCAGCGCCTATTACTGCGCCTATTTCCATTCTCTTTGCAACGTAACCTTCATGATATATTTCATCAACAAGACCAGTAGTTAGTCCTATTTGATTTCCGTAGGAGCTGTATCCGTTAGCAGCAGTTTTAACTATGGTTCTTTGGGGTAATTTGCCTTCCAACGTGTCTTCTACAGGAGTCAGAGGATTGCCTGCTCCACTTACTCTCATCGCAGCGTAAACATAGCTTCGCCCCGATAGAGGGTCTCTGATGGCACCGCCTACGCAAGTTGCAGCTCCCCCAAAAGGTTCGATTTCAGTTGGATGATTATGTGTTTCGTTTTTAAACAGAAGCGTCCAGTCCTCTTCCTTTCCATCTATCATTGCTGTGAAGTTTACTGTGCATGCATTTACTTCTTCAGACTCTACAAGCTTATCTAGTTTTCCCTCTGCCTTTAATGCTTTAACAGCTGTGGTTACTATATTCATAAGGCTTATTGGTTTAGTAATACCTAATCCTCTTCTAGTGTATAAATAGTCTTGGAAAGTTTTTTCTATTACCTCATCTTCGTATCTTATATAGTCTATCGTAGTATTAAAAGTTGTATGCCTGCAGTGGTCAGACCAATAAGTATCTATAACTTTGATCTCAGTTAAAGTAGGGTTTCTATTCTCGGAAATGAAATATTCCTGGCACAAAAATAGGTCGTTTAAATCCATAGCAAGACCATTTTCATTTATGTACTCTACCAACTCTTCTTTCGTCATTTTTGTAAAATTGCTAACTATAGATATTTCGGAAGGAATTTCATATTCGATTTTTAAAGTTTCAAATTCATCCATAGTTGCTTCTCTTGCTTCAACTGGATTTATAATAAACTTCGTTATCTTTTCCATATCTTTATCTGTAAGGTTTCCATAAAGCATATAAACTTTAGCGCTTTTTACAATAGACCTTTCACCCTGGGATATAAACTGTATGCATTCCTCTGCAGAATTTGCTCTTTGATCAAACTGCCCTGGAAGATATTCTACCGCAAATACTTTATCAGAATCTATTTCAAGCTTCGAGCAAATATCATCGGTTACAGGTTCAGAAAAAACAGTGGTCTTCGCTTTTTCAAAAGTCTCTTGGTCTATATTTTCCACATCATATCTATTAATTATTCTAAGCTTTTTAAGGCCTGCAATTAAAAGTAGATTATTTATATCTTCTTTAATCAACGCAGCTTCGCTGGCATATTTCTCTTTTTTTTCTACAAATATACGTATTACCATTATTTCATACCCCTTCTACCAATATCTGTTCTATAGAACAAATCTGTAAAATTAACTTTCTTAACGGTTTCATATGACTTTTCTATGGCTTCTTCAAGTGTATCTCCTATTTCAGTAACTCCCAAAACTCTTCCTCCACAGGTTACTTGTTTCCCATCAATTAGTTTTGTGCCAGCTACAAATATTCCCAATTTTTTCTCAGGAAGACTTACTCCGTATCCTTTTTTATATTCAACTGGATATCCTCCTGATGCAACTACTACGCAGCAGGCATATTTATCTTCAAATGTAAAATCAATATCTTTTAGTGTTCCATTTGTAGTAGCTTCCATTATTTCTAGTAGATCTCCCTTAAGAAGTGGAAGTACCACCTGAGTTTCTGGATCTCCAAATCTCGCATTATATTCAATTACCTTGACCCCATCATCGGTGATCATCAGTCCAAAATATAGGCAGCCTTTAAATGTTCTGCCTTCAGATTTCATGGCTTCAATGGTAGGTATAAATATTTTTTCCATGCAATCTTCTGCTATTTCCTTGGTATAAAATGGATTTGGCGCTATAGTGCCCATTCCACCTGTGTTTGGTCCTTTATCTCCATCTAATGCTCTCTTGTGGTCCATGGAAGAAACCATAGGTATAACTACATTACCATCAGTAAACGATAAAACTGATACCTCAGGGCCTGTTAGGAATTCTTCTATCACCACTTTATTCCCGCTATCACCAAATTTCTTTTCAGTCATCATCATTTTTACGGCATCTATCGCTTGTTCTTTTGTTTCTGCTATGATTACGCCTTTGCCAAGGGCTAGTCCATCTGCTTTAACAACAACTGGAATTTTGCAGCTTTCTAAATATGATAAAGCCTCATTTATTTCAGTAAAAACCGCATAATCAGCAGTGGGAATATTATATTTTTTCATCAGGTCTTTGCTAAAAGCTTTGCTTCCTTCTATAATTGCTGCAGCTTTATCAGGCCCAAAGCACGGGATGCCTTCCTCTTCAAGCATATCTACAAGTCCCATGACTAACGGATCATCAGGTGCTACAATTACATAATCTATTTTATTTTTCACGGCAAATTCGACGATTTTATCAACTTCTTTCGCTCCTATGTTTACACATATCGCATCTTCCGCAATGCCTCCATTGCCTGGAAGCGCATATATAGCTTCTACTCTTTTGCTTTCTTTTATTTTTTTTATGATAGCATGCTCTCTTCCGCCGCCACCTACTACTGCAAGCTTCATAATTATTCCTCCACTAAATTTTTAGCTACAAGCTCTAAAGCCATAGGTAATATTTCCCACTCTGCCTGCTCCATTATTCTCTTTTGTAATTCTAAAGCCGTATCATCTTTCCTGACTTCTACTGCCTTTTGCATAATGATAGTGCCGCCATCTGGGATCTCATTTACAAAGTGCACCGTTGCTCCTGAAATTTGAACATTTTTTTCCAGTACTGCCTCATGTACCCTGAGCCCATAATATCCTGCTCCACAAAACGAAGGGATCAAAGAGGGATGAATGTTAATAATTCTATCATGATATTTATTTACAAAATCCACGCTAAGTATCTTTAAAAAACCTGCTAACACTATGATATCAATGTTTCTTTTTTCTAACTCTTTAAGCAGATTTTCTTCAAAATCTTCCGTTATAGCTATGCATTCTATATTTGCTTTTTCTGCTCTTTTTATGCCTTTGGCATCTTTTTTATTTGACACAACTAAATTTAAATCCACATGTGGAAGTTCTCCTTCTAGCCATTTATCAATTATGGCCTGAAGATTAGTACCTCCTCCGGAAATCAGCACTGCTACCTTAGCTTTGTTTACCATAGGATAACACCTTCGTCTCCTTTAACTATTTCACCTAAAACATAAGCTTCTTCACCGTTATCTCTAAGGGTTTTTAATGCTATTTCTTCGTCGCTTTTAGAAACAATTGCTATCATTCCTACGCCCATGTTATATGTATTGTACATGTCCTTTTCTGAAATATTTCCCTCTGTTTTTATAAGGTCAAATATAGGGAGTGTTCTAACATCTTCTTTTTTTATTTTAGCTGTAAATCCTTTGGGAAGTGCTCTTGGTATGTTTTCGTAAAATCCGCCCCCTGTAATATGTGCTACAGAGTGAGGTTTTAAGACGTCAAACAATGCTGACATGGATTTTACATATATCTTTGTAGGCGTAAGCAGTGTTTCTCCTAAAGTCTTGCCCTTTAGCATTTCTGGTTTTCTGCTTAAGTCTGCATTTTCAACATCAAAAACTTTTCTAACTAGAGAAAATCCATTTGAATGAACGCCTGAAGAAGGAAGCGCAATTATCTTATCTCCATCTTCTATTTTTTCTATATCAATTAATTTAGATTTATCCACCATTCCTACTGTGAATCCGGCTAAATCATACTCCTGTTCATCGTAAAACCCAGGCATTTCTGCTGTTTCACCACCGATTAAGCAGCACTGAGACTGGACGCAGCCTTCAGCTACTCCTTTTACTATATCTGCAATCTTTTCAGGATGGTTCTTACCTACAGCTATATAGTCTAAAAAGAAAAGCGGTTTAGCTCCAACGCAAAGCACATCATTAACGCACATCGCCACGCAGTCAATACCCACAGTGTCGTGTTTATCCATTAAAAAGGCAAGCTTAAGCTTTGTTCCAACGCCATCTGTACCACTTACCAACACAGGCGTATTTATACCTGTCATATCCGGCTCTATTAAACCGCCAAACCCTCCCACTTGAGAAGTTTTACCAAAGACCATGGTCTTTGATACGTGCTCTTTCATAAGCTCGACTGCTTTATATCCTGCTGTAATATCTACTCCAGCATCTTTATAGCTTTCACTAAAACTTTTCATATTATTTACCTTTCACTGATTCTTTTTTCGAATTTATATTTGTCTACTTTTACTGGTGTTTTGGTAGGATAATTGCCACTAAAGCAAGCATTGCAAAATCCCATTACCTTCTTGTCTCCCAAAAGTTCTGGAAGCCTATCTATTTTCATATACCCTAGTGATTCAACATCAGTCATTTCTCTTATCTCTTCAATTTCGTGATTTACAGCTATCAAGTTTTCTCTAGAATCTATATCTGTTCCATAATAGCAAGGATTTAGAAAAGGCGGAGCAGATACCCTCATGTGCACTTCTTTTGCTCCCGCTTCCTTTAAAAGACTAACAATTCTAGCGCAAGTGGTTCCTCTAACTATAGAGTCATCTACTAGTATTACCCTTTTACCTTTTATTGTTTCCTTAACAACATTAAGCTTGATTCTCACCCTGTCTTCTCTTGCCTTCTGACTTGGCGCAATAAAGGTTCGTCCTATATATTTATTTTTGATAAATCCTATGCCGTATGGTATACCTGATTCCATAGAATATCCAATAGCAGCATCAAGGCCCGAGTCGGGAACACCTACTACTACATCAGCCTCCACAGGGTAATCTTGAGCTAAACATCTGCCCGCTCTTACTCTTGCTGCATGAACACTAACTCCGTCTAACACAGAGTCAGGTCTTGCAAAATATATGTACTCAAATATGCAAAGTGCTTTTTCTTTTTTGTTGCAATGATCTCTGATAGTTCTAACTCCTTCACTATCAAATACTACTATTTCTCCAGGCTCTATATCTCTAACAAATTTAGCAGAAACCGAATCAAGCGCACAGCTTTCAGATGCTACTATGTATGTGCCATCCTCTTTTATCCCATAGCAAAGAGGTCTAAATCCCTGCTCATCTCTTGCTGCAATAAGCTTAGTAGGCGACATAATAACAAGAGAGTAAGCACCTTTGATTCTATGCATTGCAAAATTTATTGCATCTTCAATCGAATTAGCTTTGATTCTTTCCTTAGTAATAAGGTAGGCGATTACTTCTGTATCACTTGTAGTTTGAAATATTGAGCCTTGTAATTCAAGTTCGGATCTCAGTTCGTGTGAATTAATGAGGTTCCCATTATGAGCCAGCGCCATGCTACCTTTAATATGATTTACCATAATCGGTTGGGCATTTAGTCTGTCGCTTGTACCTGTCGTTCCATATCTTACATGGCCAATCGCCATTTTCCCATCGCTCTGCCTGTCTAAAACTTCATTAGTGAAAACATCGTTTACAATTCCAATATCCTTATAACCTGATAAAACACCATCGTCGTTTACAACTATGCCGCAGCTTTCTTGCCCTCTATGTTGCAGTGAAAATAGACCATAATATACCGTACGTGCTATAGCATATCTTTCTTTAGAATATACACCAAAAACTCCGCATTCTTCTCTAAGTCCACTCATTATTCAGTCTCTCCCTTGCCAATGACTCTTTTAAACACTTCTTCATAAGCTCCTTCAACATTCCCTAAATCTCTTCTGAATCTATCTTTATCGAGTTTCTCATGAGTTTTAGCATCCCAGAATCTGCACGTATCAGGTGAAATTTCATCAGCTAGTACTATATCCCCACTGTTAGTTGTCCCAAATTCCAATTTGAAGTCAACAAGCTCAATATTTATCTCTTCAAAATATGCCTTAAGAAGATCGTTTATTTTAAATGCCATTTCAGTAATCGTATTGATTTCCTCTCCTGTAGCAAATCCAAGCGCCATAGCATGATAAGCATTTATCAGTGGATCTCCAAGATCATCATCCTTATAGCTAAATTCGATCACAGTGCATCGTAGCTCTGTTCCTTCCTCAACACCTAATCTCTTTGCCATAGATCCCGCTGCAACATTCCTGATTATAACTTCTAAAGGAATAATTTTTACTTTCTTTACTACGGTTTCTCTATCGTTTAGTTCCTCTACAAAATGAGTAGGTATTCCGTTTTCTTCAAGCATTTTCATAAGGTGATTTGTAAGTCTATTATTAATCGCGCCTTTGCCAAGAATTGTTCCCTTTTTCACTCCATTAAATGCAGTAGCATCGTCTTTATATGAAACTATGCATAAATCTTTATTTTCAGTAGCATAAACTTTCTTTGCCTTTCCTTCATATAACTGAACTGTTTTATCCATGATTTTTCCTCCTAGTTAAACATTTCTTCCACTTTTTTATTTTTTTCTAAAACTTCTAGCTTTGCTTTTTCTCTTCTCTCTACAAGAACCTTCTCTAGTTTCTCGTCACTTACAGCTAGTATTTCCGCCGCTAGTATTGCAGCATTCTTAGCTCCATCTATCGCAACACTAGCTACCGGTATTCCTGGTGGCATCTGAACTGTAGATAGTAGCGCATCTATGCCTTCTAAGGCAGATGCTTTTATTGGTATTCCTATTACGGGTAGCGTAGTATTAGCCGCGATTACGCCTCCTAGGTGTGCAGCTTTACCAGCTGCTGTTATGATAACTCCAAAGCCACGTCCTCTGGCATCTTTAGCAAATTGGGTCGCGTCATCTGGCGTTCTATGCGCGGAATAGACATGAACTTCACACGGTATTCCCATCGCTTTTAATTCCTCAATACATTTTTCAACTTTAGGCAGATCACTATCACTACCCATAATAACTGCTACTTTTTTCATGGTTACCTCCATCTTCTTCTTACACTTAAAATTTAACACATCCAGTGCCAAAGTCAACATAAGTTCGGAATATATGGGATTTAATTATTCATTATGGTGTTAATTTAGCTGATTATTGGCTAATACCCGAAGTTTCGAGCTTGCTTTACCATAGATTGTTCAGAACCAGTTATTTGAAGGTATCATGCCTAACGGCTTACCCAGTAGTTTTCTTTGACTCACTTAAAGTACTACAAGCAAAAATATTTACTTATGTATAAATTGCTAAGCAGTAAGATTCTAATTAAAAATGCTGTGACATTTATTAAAGTTGTCTCAGCATTTTTACATTACTCTCTGTTCACTATGAAATATAGCCTTTATCCGCTAATATTTTTTTTGCTTCTATGAACTTTTCCTCACCTACTCTTATTATTGGCCCAAGACATCCCATACCGCTTATCTCTTCTGGATACTTGTCCTGTTTTATTTTTTCAGCATTTTCCATATATTTTTTATATGTCAGTAATGCATATTCAATAATATCTACTGATTCTAAATCCAGTTCTGTTCCCTCTTCAATGGCAACGCTCCTAAAAGGAGTTTCATTTGGTTTAAGGCTTCCGTACAGAGGATGAGTCAATATATGCCATCCAAGATGGACCTTATCTCTTACTTGTATTAAGACCTGTCCATAGTTCCCTTCTATAAATATTACATTTACTTTTTCATTATATTTTTCTTCAATAAAAAAATAAACCAGCACAGTGTGCCAGTTTATTTATTTATTTTGATGGCTTATTTTTCCATCTTAATGATGCATGCAGTACCCATACCGCCACCTATGCAAAGAGTTGCAAGGCCATAATCAGTTTCAGGTCTTTTCATCATTTCAAACATCAATGTTATTAATATTCTTGCTCCAGATGAACCGATTGGGTGTCCTAAAGCAATAGCTCCGCCATTAACGTTTAGTTTTTCAGGATCTAATCCTAAATCTCTTTTAACGGCGATAGACTGAGAAGCAAAAGCTTCATTAGCTTCTACTAGGTCTAATTGGTCTACAGTCATTCCCGCTTTAGCTAATGCCTTTTGTGAAGAAGGAATAGGACCTAGTCCCATGTATGCAGGATCTACTCCAGCAGATGCATAAGAAACGATTGAACAAATAGGCTTGATTCCTAGTTCTTCAGCTTTATCTCTTGACATTACGATAAGCGCGCAACTTGAATCGTTGATTCCTGAAGCGTTAGCAGCTGTTACTGTTCCTCCATCTTTTTTGAAAGCAGGTCTTAACTTAGCTGTTTTTTCCATAGTTGCACCATATTTAGGGTGCTCATCAGTATCAAATACGATAGGATCGCCTTTTCTCTGAGGAATAACTACTGGAACAATTTCGTCCTTGAATCTTCCAGATTTGATAGCAGCTTCAGCTTTCTGCTGAGAAGCTACAGCAAATTCATCTTGTTCTTGTCTTGAAATATCATATTTTTCTGCAATGTTTTCTGCAGTAATACCCATGTGGTATCCGTTGAAGATTTCCCAAAGCCCATCATGTACCATACAGTCTACCATTTTAGTATTGTTCATTCTTGCTCCCCATCTTGCACTAGGAACTGCATATGGAGCATTAGACATAGATTCAACACCACCAGCTACGATGATATCAGCGTCTCCAGATTTTATAATCTGAGCCGCTAGTTCAACTGATCTTAAGCCTGAACCACATACCTTGTTGATAGTCATAGCAGGTACTTCCTGAGGAATTTCTGCGTCTATAGCAATTTGTCTAGCAACATTTTGACCCAAAGCAGCTTGAAGTACGCATCCTAAGATAACTTCATCTATCTGCTCAGATTTAATTCCTGCTCTTTTAATAGCCTCTTTTACAGCAATTGTCCCCAAAGTTCTTGCAGCAGTGTTCTTAAGAGCTCCACCGTAGCTTCCGATTGGAGTTCTAGCTGCACTTACAATTACAACATCTCTCATTAATTTCTCCTCCTTGATTAAGTTACATTATATTTACGTTTAATTGTTTTATCTTCGCTTTCTAGCATGAGCATATAATAACATAAGGTATTTTTCAATGCAATAGTTTTCTGTTAAATTATTAACTAAATGCTTGTATTTTTCATCATACACAATAACGAAAATCCCAAACCACCTTTAATAACGCGGTTTCATGTTGTTAATATATTATCATTATTTAACTATCTTTGAAATTTCTTTGAATTTCAAGTGCCTTGATGACCCTAATATCTTATATATTAATGACTCATAGGTATCTATATTTCCCCCAGCCCTTTCCATTAGTCTAATCGAATAGTCTTTGTTTTTGGGATTTCTAGAAGCGATACAATCCGCTAGTATTATAACATTAAAGCCCTCTTTTAGCAAGCTTAACACAGTCTGTTCAACACAAATATGCGCTTCAACTCCTGCAATAATTAAGGTCTTTCCCTTCTGTTTCATAATTTCTTTTTTAAATTCTTCAGTCAATAAACAATCGAATGTGTCTTTTTCAATATATGAAAAGTCCTTAACCTCATCCTTTATTTGCGGAACAGTCTCACCTATGCCTTTTGTGTACTGCTGGGTAAAAATCATCGGTATTTCTAAAATATCCATACACTTAATCATTCTATTTGCGCTATCGATCAATTCTTCTTTTTCTTTCATTGCAAGCACAAGTTTTTCCTGAAAATCTATGCATACAAATACAGCATTGTCTTTATTAAGCATTTTGCACCTCTTTAAACAAGTCTGAAGATGCCATGTCATCTAACACATCATACGACGTGGAATCAATATTAAGTGGAGTTACTACTACATATCCTCTTCTAAGTGCTGCTACATCGATGTCATTTGGTATATCGCAATAGTCTATTGGTTTGCCACCATATCTATATACATCAGAATCGCCTATCCTTTCAAACCTATCGTCATATCCTCTTCCACCCAACCTTGTAAGTTTTACGCCTTTGATTTCACTCTTTGGTAAATTGGGCGCATTTATGTTTATCACTATATTAGTAGGGTATCTCGCAATTTCAATGTCTATTAAATGTATGCAAAGGTCAGTTATGTATTCAAATTCTGTAGCTTGGTGGTGGTCTGCAGATAATGCTATCGCGTGGTACCCAAATATAGCAGCCTCTGTTGCGGCACCTAAAGTTCCTGAGTAATGGGTGTCCGTGCCTATATTACAGCCAAGATTAATGCCAGCTATCACTATGTCAACGGTGATGCCCCTCTCACTTAGCTTCTGCAAACCCATTTTAACGCAATCTGCAGGTGTTCCTCCTACCCTGTACGCAATTTCCGCTCCTTGCATTTTAACTTCCACACACGTGACAGGAGTTATTAAACTTATGCTCTGCGAGCTAGCGCTCTTTTGTAAATCAGGGGCAGCTACATAAACCGTAGCTACTTTTGCCATTCTTTTAACAAGATACTTTATGCCTGCAGCATCCATCCCATCATCATTAGATATTAGAACTTTCATCAATCACCCATAACCTTTCCTATGCTATCATTTATCACAAGATCAGCCTTACCATCATAAGGAGTCTGTGATTTATTAATAAGCACCATGTTTTTACCCCTAAAATAACTAATCAAACCCGCCGCTGGATATACAACCAACGACGTTCCCCCAACAATTAAAGTGTCAGCCGAAGCAATAGCTTTAACTGCATTTTCTATAATCTCTTGATTTAACGCTTCCTCATATAGTACCACATCAGGTTTAATAACACCACCGCATTTAGGGCAAATTGGTACTTGATTATTGCAATTTTTTTCATCCATAATAAAGTCTAAAGAATAGAAATCGTTGCATTTGCTACAATAATTTCTCATCACCGATCCGTGCAGCTCGTATACCGTTTTAGAACCTACCGCTTGATGTAGCCCATCGATGTTCTGAGTTACTATAGCTTTAAGCTTGCCTTCTTTTTCTAGACTGGCGAGAGCCATATGGGCTTTATTTGGCTTTGCTTCCCTATATATTAAATTACTTTTGTAGTAATCAAAAAACATAGCCGTATTATTTTTATAAAAACTATGAGATATCATTTCCTCAGGAGTCTTTCCGTATTCTTGTTTTGCATTATACAAACCTTCTTCGGACCTAAAGTCCGGGATATTGCTTTCTGTAGATACTCCTGCACCTCCAAAAAATACAATATCATTGCTAGCTTCAATAATTTTTTCTAATCTTTTATCCATGGTAAATCCTTTCTTTAAATTTAACTCGTATATCTTATTATATCATTAATAATCTAAATCTGTAACCATATTTATCATTGACTATTAAACACGAGTATGTAAGAATTGTTATAAGGAGCGTTGTCATGAAAAAGACACTATACTTAATAATAGTTATAATAGTAATGGTTTCTTTTGGGCAGTTAATTCCGCCTGATAATTATACTGAAGGCGGAGAAAAAAAGTTCGGTTCTTACAATGTGAAAAACGGTAAATTCCAAAATTTAGTAGAAACAGAGTTTACTGAAGATAAAAAAATCGGAATAGAGGACATTAAGAATTACATCGAAGTTACGCTGCCTGACAAATACAAGAAAATGATTTATAGCTTAGAAATAATGACCGATGGTGAAGGCGGGAATGATGCTTATGTTTATATGGATAACCTCCATTCAAAGGATTGGGTAATATGTGTAGATTACATTGATGTATTTGACAGTAGCGGTGACTTCAGCAATGACTTTGGCGAAATAATAGCTCACGAAACTATGCATATTATAACGTTAAACGATACTCAAATTGATAATAACAGTGGCGAAGACACCTACGTGGCAGATGAAGGTAAGCTTAAAAAGGATTCAACTCTAAATACTTTTTATGAAAAATTTTGGAAAGAGAATATGGACATTCATGAAAGTTTTATGAAGCTGGGCGAAGACTTAGGCACGGTTGAATATTTCAAGGAATATCCCGATACCTTTGTAACAAGTTATGCGGCTATTAACCCAGAAGAAGATATTGCAGAATCCTTCGCTTATTTTGTAACATGGGATAAGCCGACGGGAGGTAAAATATATGAACAAAAAATCCTGTTTTTCTATGATTATCCAGAGCTTCTCGAAATAAGGAAACAAATGCGAATAGCTATAAATAACATTTAACAAAAAAACGGCAAAAGCCGTTTTTTTAATTCTTACTCTATAAAAGTGTACACATCTTCTACTGGCTTTTTCTTTGGACTCTTTTGATCCTCTTCTGGAACCCCCATGGAAATCATACACGCCATGAAGTATCCTTCTTTTTCAAATCCAATTTCTTCCTTTAATAGTGCTTCAATCTCCTTGGCTGCATAGTTGGCACTTGTGATCCAGCATGTTCCATAACCTTTATCTATTGCTGCTAAAGTATAGTTTTCCATAGCTGCTCCAACGCTCTGCATTCCTGGGCTCCTATAATCTACCAAGTCCCAAAGTTCCTTTTCAGCTCCACCTACAAGGCTTAGCTCATTATAGCCTGAAGGAGTGTATACTTTGCTATATACTACAGTAAGAACTGGCGCTGTAGCAAAAAAACGCGTGAAATGTTTATAGAACTTTCTAAATCTTTCGCCTTGCACTTCGTCTACTTTATCCATTCTTACTGCTATTTCTTCATTCTTTACGCCTACAGCATCAGCAATTTTTACCTTTAGCTCATCGTTTTTAATAGCTACAAAATGCCAGTTTTGTATATTTTTTCCTGAAGGTGCTTTCGCCGCGGCTGCAACAATTTCTTTGATATCCTCTTCAGGCACATCTACATCCTTATATTTCCTGATGCTTTGCCTGATTTCAATTATTTCTTTTAGCTCCATTTGTTTCCTCCTTAATTCTTTAACTACATGTTAACAAACATAAATTTAATCTCTTAATGATCTTATCAAGTTTTTAATCGTCTCTTCAATATCTTCTATTGGTATCTTGTTGTAATAAAGGGATACCACCTTATTATAATCATCGCTAAGCTCGTAAATCGGTCTAAGGAGCACACCTTGTTTCTTTGCTTTTTCAGAAAGCTCTTTTGCCGACTTGTCAGTTTTAATTTTTAAAGTAATATTAATGCCTGATTTCTTGTTCGTAAGCTCTATAAAATCACTACCATACTTTTCAATGGTATTTACCGATACCGTTAACTTTTGCGAAAATAGTCTTCTGCATTTTTTAATATTCCTATAGTAATGTCCTTCCTCCATAAAAAACGCCAAACAAAGCTGTTCTGATTTTGAGCAAGTCTGGCTGTATAAGCCTTTGATTTTATCAAAGATATTAGCAAGTTCTTTTGGTAATATTACATAACTAATTTTAACAGCAGAAAACAACGTGGAAGAAAATGACCCTAAGTAGACTACTCTACTCTTGTTATCTAAGCCTTGCATGGCAGGTATAGGTCTACCAAAATACCTAAGCTCACTGTCATAATCATCCTCTAATATATAGCTATCATTTTCTTCCGCCCACTTAAGTAGCTCATATCTCCTTCCCACCGGCATAACAGCACCAGAAGGAAACTGATTTGATGGGCTCACATAAACAAGTGATTTAATATTTGTAGGCAGTTTTTCTATCACTATTCCATCTTCTTTGATTGGTACTTTTGTTATGGTAAAAGACGCATCTTTAAATATGTTTTGTACAGGTATATATCCCGGTGTCTCTGTTGAAACATTGTCTATTTCCTTGAGCCTCAGTATTCTAGCTAAATGCCCAGTTAGCTGCTGCGCACCCGCACCTATTACGACCTGTTCAGGGCTACATTTAACTCCCCTACTTGTGTATACATACTTGGCTATTTCTTGCCTCAATTTAAATTCTCCTTGAGGGTCACTTTCCATATGTAAGAGATGAGAGTATTCATTAAAAACTTTTGCCATACACTTTTTCCATTTGGTAAAGTTGAAAGACTCCTCGTCGTATATATACGAATTAATCTTTTCCTTAATTTCACCTTTTATAGGCGATATTTTATTCCGAGCATAATTGCTACCCCTATATATCTTGGCTACATAATACCCGGATTTAGGTATACTATTTATATATCCTTCCACTAGTAACTGTGAATAAGCCGCATCTACAGTCGTCAAGCTTACATCGATATCTTTAGACAAACTGCGAAGTGATGGTAGTTTTTCACCTTCTTCTAATTTGCCATCTAATATATCCTCTTTAATTGCATTAAATATCTGTATGTATAAGCTTTCCTTAATACTGTCATCTAAGTCCCAAATGTTACCAAGCATTTTCTTTTTATCACCCTTCTGTACTCTTTAATATATATCAAATTGCATATTCCATTATGCACACTTCACTGTTATTATATATATATAAGTTACAGAAGTCAACAAGGAGAAATGTCATGAGAGATAATAAAGTAAACAAACTAATAGCAACGGCTTTAATGATTGCAATCGTTACCGTTTCGACTATGTTCATCAAAATACCTACTTTAAACGGGTATATACACCCCGGAGATTCGATGGTGTTTTTTTCCGTCTTTTTACTAGGGAAAAAATATGGAGCTATAGCATCAGGTTTAGGCTCAGCGCTAGGTGATATTCTGGGTGGATTCGCTATTTGGGCACCTTGGACCTTTGTAATAAAAGCTATTATGGCTCTAATATTAGGTGTTTTCTTAGAAAGAGCGCACAAAGGTGAACACAACCACAAAAAAATAGCCAATATTTCCATGATGACATACGTCGGTATGGTACTTGCGGGCTTAGAAATGTGTTTAGGCTACTACATAACAAACGGCATAATCTACGGGAACTGGATTGTGGCATTAGCTGAGGTGATACCTAATATAGGTCAATTCAGCGTAGGCATACTGATTTCAGTCCTTCTCGTAAACGCTTTGAGTAAAACAACTGCTCGCAGAATGTTTGAACACCCCATTAATTAATATCATATTTTTGTTTTTTTCTCATGAATTTAGCTTGAGTTATTCCAAGGAAGTCTGCAGCTTTTCTAGTTGTACCTTCCTTTTTTAATGCATATTCTAAGAGCTTCTTTTCCTGCTGTATTATGATTTCTTCAAAGTCTAAGCTGTTGCCGCTAGCGATTTCACTTCTCAGTTTCATCATCACATTCTCATAAACCCTTCCGTGAAGGATGCTTTCTACTTCCAACGATTTGATTACGTCTTCTTTAGAATTTATTACTAGCCTATGTATCATGTTCTCTAGCTCTCTTACGTTTCCAGGCCATTGGTATGAGCTTAGTGCACTTATTGCCTCATCTTCTAAAGTCTTTTCAACTCCATATTTGTTACAGTATTTTGTTAAGAATGCCTCTGACAAGCAGATTATGTCTTCAGGTCTTTTCCTAAGCGGGGGAACAACTATGATACTAATATTCAATCTATAGTACAAATCTTCGCGAAATTTACCTTGATCAACTAGTGTTTGAAGTGGAATATTGTTAGCGCATATTACCCTAACGTTAACATTTGTCTGTTTTGTGCCTCCAACTCTAAAAAATGCGTTTTCTTGTAGCACTCTTAAGAGCTTACTTTGCATGCTAATAGATAGCTGACCTATTTCATCTAGGAACAAAATTCCGCCGTTAGCAATTTCAAAATATCCCTTCTTTCCTTCCCTACTAGCCCCCGTGAATGCTCCTCCTTCGTATCCGAAGAATTCTGATTCTGCTAGGTTTTCTTGTATCGTAGCACAGTTTACCTTTATGCAAGGGTTGCTATTTCTGCTACTATTTTTGTGAAGGATTTCCATAACCTTTTCCTTACCTACTCCGGTTTCTCCCTCAATTATTACGTTACAATCGTATTTTGCTAAATTTAAAGCTTCTTCTATCATGTGATCTGTAACAGGGCTCATATATATGAAATCGTCTATTTGAAATACTCTATTTTGAATGATATTAAACTGTCTTCTATTTGACGGACTTCTTCCCGCTTCGGCATTTTGATAGATATTATCAATTTCATCAAGCTGCAAAATATTGTCTTTAACTAGTTCTTCGGTAAATCTGCTATAACTTCTAAGATTTTGATTTAACTCTCTGGTGTGAAGTTTTTTGCCTAGGCTTCCTGATATTAAAGTAGCTATACTGTATCCGTTTGTTATACTTGTAAAAAATACGGTTCCGTTATTTTTTGCCATCATCACTGTAAGCACTTCAGATCCTTTTATGTCTTCGCAGTTTATTACTAAGTCCTTTTTATTACCAATTTCATCACCTAAATCTTCCATCGCTTTTATAGGCTCGCCTAGATTAACAATAGTTACTGAATCCGCCCATATTTTCATAACCTTTTTTATCTCTTCAAAGTCATAATTTTCTATGCACTCATAATCGAATACAAGGTCTAGTTTGCAATCCCTTGTGACGGCTTTTCTGACTGCGCTTAGGTAATATGCTGCAGAGACTAGATCTTTACCTATTACCAATATTTTCATGCCTGGTTTAGCTAAGGAATAGACATCATACAAAGTACCTTCCTCGTCAATTGAAGTCATAGTATATCTTATATGCTCTAATTCGCCCCCATAGTGCAGCGAGTTGCAGAAAACTATAGAGTAGCCTTCCAGTTCGATCTGCGCATAATTATGATCAATTTCTACTATCCTCTCTACGTGCATAGGTAGAGCAGTAGAAGATGTCATCCCTAAAAATTCGTCCCCAATGTTTAGAACGGTATTTTGCCTGTACACTTCGCCCATATCTTCTACGGTTCCATATATTACACCTCCAGAATTAGTGAACGGATTGTGAAGCTTTCCTCTTTTTTCTACAAGATCCATTATTTTCGCTTTCATCTTGTTGTCTTCATAATTGCAAGAACTGGCTATCTGCTGATAGTTGTCTCTTTCCATCTGAAAATATTTAAGTTTAATCCTAGCCTCATCGGGCCTTAGCTCTCTTGAAGCATCAAGCTTCCAAGCGGTTACGGGCACAGTACCTACTGGCTTTATTACTCGATCTATTCCAAAACTTTCTGCTATTCCAAGCTTTTTCATACTACTCCTCTATTTCTTTAAAATCCATTCCGCTAGTTACTATATACTTTTCATCAGTAGTCACAAGAAGCGCTTCTACGTTATCAATTTTTTCAATCAGTTCTTTTGCATTCTTAGAGCCTATTATTAAACAAATAGTGCTTAATGCATCACAGTCAACTGACATTCCTTTTTTAGAAACTAGGCTAACTGCCTCTACATCACTTTTCACTGGATATCCTGAATTGACATCTAATATATGATGATAGATTTTACCATTTAATTCAAACTGTCTTTCGTAAATGCCCGAAGTAACAACTGTGGAATCACTAATATTTACAGTACCTATTATGGCGGTTCTTTGGCTGTAAGGCCTTTCAATACCAATTACAAATTCTTCACCCTTAGGTTTTTTGCCTATGCCTACAATATTTCCGCCAAGATTCACCACGGCTGATTTTACTCCCATTTCCTCTAGAGCATCAGCCACCCTATCTGCAATGTATCCTTTTGCTATACCACCTAAATCCAGCTGGGATTCAGGATCACTTAGTCTAACTCTATTGCCTTCTATTTCTATATTTTTGTAATCTACATGATTTATCGCATATGTTAATTCACTTTCCGTGGGCAATTTCGGTTCATTAGTATGAAAATCCCAAAGACCTGTTAGCCTCCCAACAGTTATGTCAAAAACTCCACCAGAAATATTACCGTACTTTATGCCAGTCTTTATTAAATCAACCGTATGATTATCAACTTCTACAAATTCTCCCTTGGCCCTGTTAATTCTGCCAACATCGCTACCTTCTATGGTTTTGCTGAGCAGTTTTTCGTAGCTATCGCAAGTTTCAAAACCTTTATCTATCGCTTCGCTTGCCTCGTCTTCATCCATATCATATACTGTGATAGTGCATACGGTATCTAGATAATACCCAGTTTTTGAAATTGGCTCTGTATTGTTTATGCTTATGTATGCTATAATGATTATTGCGATAATTGAAAAGGCAACTATTGGATAAATCAATTTTTGTTTCATGTTAATATCCTTTCACTGGAGAATGTATGTTTAAAAAAGCTGATATATTTTTATTATTAATATTATTAGTGGTAGGTATGCTTGCAACCTATTTGGTTTCATCTGCTGACGATCTCGGAACTCATGTAAAGATCAGCATAGCAGGTGAAGTTTACGGAACCTACTCTTTAGGCGAAGACAGGACTATTACAATAAGCAAACATGAAAACTACAATGAAATAGTAATTAAAAACGGAAAAGTCTTCATGTCAGATGCTGACTGCCCTAATAAGGTTTGTGTCAAGCATAGCCCTATAGATTCAACGGGCGAAAGCATAGTATGCTTGCCTAATAAAGTATTAATAGAAATAGTTGGAGGTGAAAAGTATGACGCAGTCTCCAGCTAAAAAAGTGTCACAAGTAGCCCTTTTAGCTACCCTAGCATTAATATTTTCTTATGTAGAAATGTTGATACCATATAGCGTGGGTATACCTGGCATTAAACTAGGTATCGCCAATATAGTCGTTTTAATAGCCCTTTATACTTATGATTTTAAAACGGCTTTTTCCGTGAATATAATTAGAATACTTATGGCAGGTTTGCTTTTCAACGGTTTCTTTGGAGCCATCTACGCTTTGTCAGGTGGAATATTAAGTTTACTTGTTATGTACTTACTTAAAAAAACCGACAAATTTAGCATTGTTGGCGTAAGTATGTGCGGTGCTGTATTTCATAACTTGGGTCAACTCACCGTAGCTGCCATGATTGTGCAAAGTCCTAAGCTGTTTCTATACTTTCCTGTACTCCTTTTTTCGGGTATAATTACAGGAATACTAATGGGTATAATCTGTCATACTATATACAGTCACATTCCTAGCAGATATCTTACCAGGTGATTATACCAGATTTTTGAGTCGATATCAAGTCAAGATTTGCGTTTAAGTGATTCGTTTTCGAGTCTCTTTTTTATTTATTCCCATGAACACGTGGGTTTTCAGCCTTAATATAGTTGGCATACTTATTGCTATATATATTGATAGAAAGTAAAGAGCTAATTTGAGTCTTATAGGAGGATATTATGATTAATTTAAAACAAGTATTAATTAACTATTCTGAACGCAGAGAACTTACTGACGATGAGAAGAATATTATTATACAGGAATACGGTAACTGCAGGGCATTAAACTTAGTTAATTTCACGGACAAAATCATTGCTGATGAAATTAAAAGAAAGAATTTAAATATTCCACAGGGCTTAGTATATGCTTATGTGAATGAAATAAAAATTAAAAAAATCGCTTAGGGAGTAAAGGAGTTTATAATGTTAGGTTTAAATCAAACATTAAAAGGTCAAACCCACCGCACAGGTCTTACGTCAAGAGAAAAGGATATAGTTGTCAATGTTTACTATGATTGCATAGCTTTAGAATTAAAAAGTTTTGCAGAAGTTGTAGTATCTTATAAAGTTAAGAGAATTGATTCATCTATCTCGTTAAAATTAGTTTGTTCACTTGTTGCAGAATTAGAAGCAGCTTAAGAAAAGGAGAATATTATGACTACACTAAAACAAACATTACACGATTACTCAGGCAGAAGAGAACTTTCTAGTAAAGAAAGAAACATTGTTATTGAAGTTTATAAGGACTGCACATCTCTTGGTTTAGTTAACTTCGTAGAAAATATAGTTGCAGACAAGGTAAATAAAATCGATTCTAATATTCC
>LFRM01277417.1_pt1 | contig 20592 bp, 17 predicted proteins | sample 618341 | NCBI WGS metagenome assembly LFRM01 (sample SAMN03654438, study PRJNA283298) | anaerobic digester metagenome | isolation source: pool of bioreactors CSTR01a, CSTR02a, and CSTR03a thermophilic anaerobic... | place: Denmark: Kgs. Lyngby | collected 2014-05-21 | reverse complement strand
TGTAAATGATTTCAAGGTTTGGTTGCGACGATTTAGAGGAGTGGCTACCAAATACTTACAGAGCTATCTGCTGTGGTTTGTAATCACACATAAATACTTAACAAGTGAGATAGAATCTGACATTGGTCGGCTTTTAAACCTTGCATCTTCGGATAGATGGGCGTGGGATGAGTATTGGCGGCTGGTGAATACAAAGTATAGATAAACTATTTCAAGTAAAACAATGATTTATTTCTAGATTTTCAAAATTAATAATATTTTAATATGTAAAATATTATTAATTTTGATTTAATTTTAATTAAACGGACATTAATGAGTATTTTAGTGAATTATAAATCGAGAGTATTAGTTCAAGGTATTACAGGTAAAGAGGGGAGTTTTCACACTCAGCAAATGATAGAATATGGTACAAAAGTAGTAGCAGGAGTAACACCAAAAAAAGGCGGGACAAAATTTAACGATATACCCATATTTAATACTGTCGATAAAGCTATAATGGAGACAGGTGCTAATGTTTCAATAATTTTTGTTCCAGCGTCCAATGCTGCTGATGCAATCGTGGAAGCGGCCTCAGCAGGAATTGAATTGATAATTTGCATTACCGAACGTATACCTGTTCAAGATATGATAAAAGTAAAAGCGTTTCTTAAGAATACTTCTACTCGTTTGATAGGACCAAACTGTCCCGGTGTGATCACTCCAGGTGAAGCTAAAGTGGGTATAATGCCTGGTTTTATCCACAAGAAAGGGAATATTGGTATAGCTAGTCGTAGCGGTACTCTCAGTTACGAAGTAGTGTATCAACTTACTAGACTTGGATTGGGACAATCTTCTATGGTAGGCATAGGTGGCGATCCTATTTTAGGTAGTTCAATGAAAGAAATAGTGGAACTATTTATGAATGATGATGATACTGATACAATAGTGATAATAGGGGAAATAGGAGGTGGCACCGAAAATGAAGTTGCAGATTATGTAAAAGATAATAAAGTAAAACCAGTTTTTGCTTTTATTTCTGGAGTAACTGCACCTAAAGGTCGTACTATGGGACACGCCGGCGCCATTATTGGGGGGAAAGATGATACAGCACAAGCCAAAAAAGATTACCTTAGATCTTGTGGAATAAATATTATCGATAGCCCAGCTGATATTGGTAGAACAGTTTTTAATTTTATAAAAAATAAATAAAATGTTTGATATTTACTAGGAACACAAATCATTTATTTTGAAAACTATTTACTTTAAAACCAACTAATTTGCTTGTTTTAATGGGATAGCTTTCGATTGCATCTATGAAAGTTTTTACTGGTATAGCTTCATAATATTCTAATGGGGGTGCTATCAAGTCAAAATCTATAGTAGAAAGGATGCAATTGATTAAAACATTTCTCATTTCTTTTGCAGAAATTTTCTGAGTTTCGAATTGAATAGGTATATTTTGTATTTCAGACCTACCATCTATATAAAAATGATTGTCTTTGTTTACATAAATTCTGCCTATCAAAAACCCCACATCATTATACCTATTATATTTAAAAGAATCTGCTAAAAAATTAAAAATATTAATTATTCCCACAAAAGTATTTTCTTTATTTTCTTGAGCATATCTATTCTGAGTTGCAGGATGATAAGGTGGTAACATAAAAGCATTAGTATGCATAAAAAAAGCTAAAATATCACCAGCAAATTTGATTTCAAATTCAAAATCTGTACGTTCTATAATTTCTAATGGGATTACTCTTTTTTTATTTAGCATATTCCCCCTTATATCTTTTAATAAAAACATGGCTTCTTGTTTAATCAAATCAAAAGCTTTTTTAGTATTATCATATACATCTTGTTTTAGATTAGCTTTTTTTTCTAAATAACTTGCTAAATTCTTTAAGGTTTTTACCTTGGGATTTCTATCCATAAATTGATTTTTTATATTATTAACTAAAAATATATTTTGAGAGGTATAATTAATGAAAAATTATTAGGTCCATAAGCTAAATGAGAAATGTTATAAGAATAAATAAAAGAAAATCTACGAGTATAAAGACCTACTCCAAAAGAAAAACCAATCAAACCTTTGCGACTTTCTATTGTCATTTCTTGTCTGTTTTGATAATTATACCCTATCATCAAACTCAAAAATTTTGTTGGTATTATTTCTATACCAAAGGCAAAATGACGCATAAATTCATCAGTAATTTTAGCAAATTTTTTAGGTTCTATATATTCATTAGTAAATGGATCTATTTGTAAGGAAGTAGTATCTGTAAAACGTAATTTCCAATTATGAATGTCGTGAAAATAAAGATGAAATCTGAAAGGTGCATTCTTAAATCTTTTAGACATTGCAAATGCCAAATTAAAAGGTAAAGAACTATTTTTTTCATCACCAAAAGATTGACTTACCTCATGTCCGATATTTCTTAAAAATAAAGAAAGTGATAATTTATTTATTGTATCATAATAATTCAACGCTACATCTGAAGCTAAAGCAAAGCCATATTTTTCGGCTCGCATATAAGCACCTTTTAGATTGATTCCTATATTGAATTTATCAAATAATTGCTTGCCATATCCTACTGCAAAAACAGTACTATATACTGAAAAATCATTGGTGGGATCACCTGTCCAGTCATATCCTTTGAAATTACCATAATCTAAATATTTAATAGTGAAAGCTAAGGTCCCAAAATTACGAATATATGGATTAAAATTTAGAGTATATTGAGAAATATGTGCAGCATATGTTTGATAATTGAAACCAATACTGTACGCATCACTATCATTTATGAAACCCGGATTATGGTAATAACTCAAAACATCAGATTCATAAACCGAATATAGCATACTGCCAAGAGCATTGCTTCTAGCATTATTACCAAAATCTAAAAAACTATAAGCACTTTGGCCATTACACAGAGTAATAAATAATAAGCACACATATGTAGATATATAAATTTTTAGATTTTTCATATCAAAATTTTGTAAATATTTTTTTGTTAAAATTAAGATTTTTTTTAGAAATAAAATGATAATCTTTAATTAGATATTTTACCATTCGTAACTAAACATTTTAAAAATATTGAAAAATATTTTTTATTATTAATAAAAATACTATCAAAGTTAAAGCAAATAATAGTGATTTTATAAATTAATCATAGGAATTGTTTTTTATAAGATTTAAAGTTTTTAACAAAATAAAAATAACGATATGTGAGCTGGTGTAGTAATGGTGGTGGGATTTCATGAAATTTATGTTTGTTATACTTTACGTATTTTATACTATCATTTAAAGAAATAGAAATATCTTTCGGTTGTGGTGATTTATTGACGTAGCTACCAAATACCTACAGAGCTAACTGATTAGGCGACAGATGGGCGTGAGATGAGTATTGGCGGCTGATGAGTACGAAATATAGTTGAACCGCTTCAAGTATAACAAATATTAATTTTCAATACCCAATCCTTTTTACTCTCGTTCTGCTAAACATACTGATATTGAAAGCCGATAAATTTTTAACTGAATTATTCTAAAAAATCTATATATCATACCATTTAGCATAAATAGGATAATGATTAGCTATATCTACTACTTCTTTTTGAAACAATTCTTTTGTAAGATTCTTAATTTTTTTAGCTGGGATACCTGCCATTACACTATACGAAGACACGTGAGTATTTTTAGTAATAATAGCTCCTGCAGCTATTATGCAGTTATCTTCTATTATCACGTCATCCATTATTATAGCTCCCATTCCTATCAATACATTATTACCAATTTTGCAACCATGTACTATGGCACCATGACCTATTGATACATTATTACCAATCTCCACAGGCGAAGTTTGATAAGTACAATGTATTACTACCTGATCTTGAATATTTACATTATTGCCAATATGTATATAATGTACATCGCCACGTATTACTGCATTAAACCATACTGTACATTTATTACCCATTACTACTTCGCCCACTATTGTAGCATTTTCGGCTATCCAGCACTCACTTCCCCACTTAGGAGATAAACCTTTGACGCTTTTTATTAAGGCCATATAAAATAATTTTATAGCAAAATTACATAAAATTATATGATTTTTTTTAAAAAAAACATAGTTTATTTATTTAGATTTATTACCTTATTGCTATCTGTCTATATTATTATTAATAAATCAATTTCATAATCAGGTAGACATGTTTTTACAGTTTTGTTATAATTGAAATATTATGAATACATGGCAGTTTTTGCATATTTTCTTGATTTTTTAAAATATTTCCACATGAATACTGACTTACAAGACCATTTTTTAGCTATTATTAAAATTGTTCGGATGGCTGTGTATTTCGATAAATATTAATCAAGATTTATTAATAAATTTTATAATAATTAATATTTTTATTTAATTTTGAATCAAAAAAAATACAATGCGAATCAGTGGTTTTACTTTTTGCAGAAATGCAGATAAATTGTATTATCCTATCAAGCAATCTATATTATCAATTTTGCCTATAGTAGATGAGTTTATTATAAATATAGGGGACTGTGATGATGACGACAAGACTCTCGAAGTTGTAAGTAATATTAATAGCCCAAAAATTAAAATAATTCAATCGAAATGGGATTTAGATAAATATCCTAATGGCACCGAAAATGCTCATCAGACAGATATAGCTAAAAGTGCTTGTAGTGGTGATTGGTTATTTTATTTACAAGCTGATGAGGTAGTACACGAGAAATATTTAGAAAATATCATAAAAAGATGTGAGGAGTTAATTGATAATGACGAAATAGAAGGATTGCTTTTCGATTATATTCATTTTTATGGAGATTATTGGCATTATCAAAATGGGCATGGTTGGTATAAAAAAGAGATTCGTATCATTAGAAATGATCCAGATATTCATTCTTGGGAAAGCGCACAATCTTTTAGAAGGATTCCAAATTTTGATGGATTACACTATAGACAACAAAAAGATACTTATAAACTAAAAGTAGCTAAAGTTGATGCCAAAATATATCATTATGGTTGGGTGAGGCCACCGCAATTAATGCAAAAAAAGAAAATTGCTTTAGATACTATTCATAAAGGTGTTAATAATTTAACAAAAGATGAAAATCAACATATAGAAACGTTTTCTTATGGACCTTTAGGAGGTTTGCCTATTTTTAAAGAAACCCATCCAGCAGTAATGAATGAATGGATCAAAAAATTTAATTGGCAGGATCAATTAAATTATTCTAAAAAAGCAGATAACCTGTATAAAAAACCATCGAAAAGACATCGTATTCTTACTAAAATAGAAAAATTATTATTTAATAATAAGATTTCTATTGGTGAATTTAAAAATTATAAATTAATTAAAACATAAGCTATAACATATATAAATGTAGATAAATATTATTTTAATAAGTTTAAAAATAATTTTACAATAATCACATTAATAAATTTCACAAACAAATATCAATATTAAACTGTAGAGTAAGTTAAAATTTTTGATGAAAAAATTTTGTGTTGCAAATCTATTATTTAGAATTTTAAATTTTTTCAAAACTATATTAATTTACTCTCTACGATTTATTCTTTTTTAATTTTGTATTTTATATCACTCAAACATTAGTTTTTTTAATTATTCATTTTACTTATTTTTGCAAAAAATAAATTATGTCTTTTTTAGCCTATGTTGTTTGGAATGTAGATCCTGTATTACTGCGTCTTGGTCCTTTAGAAATCAGATATTATGGCGTTTTATTTGCTTTAGGATTTTTAGTAGGTTATTATTTATTTAGATATTTTTTCAAAACTGAGAAGGTGCCTCTAAGCGAGATAGATAGATTGTTTTGGTATGTAATATTAGGAGCAGTGATAGGTGCCAGACTTGGTCATGTACTATTTTATGAGCCTGATTATTATTTTAAACATCCATTAGAGATTTTAGCTATTTGGCATGGAGGGTTAGCTAGTCATGGCGGTGCTATTGGATTATTAATAGCTCTATATTTGTACTCACGTAAATCTTTTAATAAAGATTATCTTTATATATTAGATAGAATGGCTATACCTACAGCCTTAGCTGGTAGTTTTATCAGATTAGGTAATTTATTTAACAGTGAAATTTATGGTAGACCTACTGAGCTGCCATGGGGATTTATCTTTGTTAGAGATGGACAGACAGTACCATGTCATCCTACTCAGATTTATGAGTCATTAGCTTATTTGCTTATTTTTATCTTTCTTTTTTCAATGTATAAAAAATACAAAGGACAGATACCACGCGGATTAGCTATTGGATGGATGCTATTACTTACATTTATTGCTAGATTTCTCATAGAATTTATCAAACTACCTCAAGTAGGATTTGAAATGAAACTAATACAAACTATCGGACTAAACATGGGGCAATTACTTAGTTTACCATTTATTATTGCTGGAATATGGCTTATTATTAAAGCTAATAAATCTAAAAAAGTAGTACGCCAGCCCCAAAAAACAAAATAAATATCTTATTTAATGATTTTTTTACATTTTATATAAAAATTGTTTATGAAAAAATACATCTGCGCTTTATTTATCATTTTTACTTATACATTATATTCTCAACAGATACCATTTAATGTTGCTTTCGAAAATTTGAATTTTAATAATAAACAAAATATTTATTTCACTGAAAGTGATACTTTTATTTATAATTTAAAAAATGGTGTAATTGATGACGATTTTATTTATTCTGATACTAATGGAGTGAAAGTCTCTGGCAGATATAAGTATTGCCACCCATCGGGTAAGTGGGTTATTAATTATTTAGATAATAAAATCAAATTACGATTCACTAATGATGGAATTATTCATTTTAATAGAGTGAGAAAAGACAAACATAATGTTTTTGCTGGTTTTGGTAAGTTAAATATTTCGTATACAATATCTCATAATACAATTATAGATACTATAATTGCTATATGTCCGATACGATGGGGAAAAATTTCTGGAGAGCTTAGAGAAACATATACTGATAGCTCTACACGAGCTATTTATAATTATAAAAAAGGAAAGTATCACGGTATACAAACATTTTTTTATGACAATAAAGGCTACTGGCAAATAGAATACAAAAATGGCAAACCTGCATCCAATAAAACTTTTTATGATACTAATGGTAATGAATTTAGAAGTATTCAACTAAAAGAGTTGCATCAAAATTCTAATGTTATTGCTTTTTATGATCCTACTGATATTATTTATAATACTAAAATTTTATTAACATTAGATAGCAATTTTAGAGAATATCCACTTTTATCTGAAAAAATAATAGATTCTATCAATAAAATGTATTATTATAGAAATATTATTACCTACAAAGATTATGACCTAAGGAATGAGGACTGGGGAGCTCACAACAGACCAAATATATGGGATATAACTACAGATACTATCCTCACAAAAAAAAATATTATTGGTATAGCACTAACAGGTAATCTCATAATTTTGCATCAAGATTTTCTATATAGGCTACAGCCACTCACTGCAGCTTATGTAGTGTGTTACGATTTTCAGAATGAAAAACATTATGCTTTAACACCTTGGTTTTATTTACCTGAATTGATGCAAAGAAATTTAATTTTACCATATGGATCCATATTATTTTATCCATACAAAATTGTAAATTTCCCTATTGACAATTTATTAGATAAAGATATAATTAAAAATCATAGCCAAGCTCTAATACCAGTATCTTATATTAGATTCTTAAAAAAATTATTCTATTTATAAAATCAGATTACATAATAAAATTAATAAAAATGCAAATTGTTAACTATTAAAGCAGTTTCAACTTATTATTCATATATTTTCAATTATAATGATATTGAAATGAAAATGTATTTAAATTGTTTTTTGCTTTTTTTCACTTTTAGCAGCTATTTTTATACTAAGCTCAAATAACAAATATAATGGAGCTGTCATTATAGTTAATGATATTGGATCCCCACCTGGGGTTATATAAGCTGCTATGATTAATATCACAATAAAAATCACCTTCCTTTGTTTTTTAAGTGTAGAAAGTTTGATAATATTAAATTTTATAAGAAAATTAAGTATAATAGGTGATTCAAAAACTAAACCTATTAATACTAATAAAGTAGTAAATGTTGTAAAATAAGAGTCTAATGTAAATTGATTTATAACCATTGGGCTTATCTGGTATGCAAAGAAAAAATTTATAGTGAGAGGAACGATGATAAAATAGCTAAAAAGTGCTCCAACTATAAAAAGTAATAAAGCATTAATTAATATTTTAATAGCACTTTTTTTTTCATAATCATATAGACCTGGTTTTACAAACATCCATAATTCCCATAATATATACGGAAATGCTAAAAATAAACTTACTAGAAATGAAATAGAAATATGCTTGATAAATTGCCCACTTATAGTTAAATTTTGCAAATTAATATAAAATGGATTAGTACAAATACCAGATTTTGGGAAAATTTGACAAATAAATTTGTATGTAATAAAATTAGGATCCAAAGGACCAAAGAGTAATGTGTCAAATAAAAAAGATTTAAAACTAAAAACAATTATCATTAATACGATGATAACTATTATAATCCTTATAAATCTTTTACGTAACTCTTCTATATGATCCCAAAACTCCATCGGTATAGCTATCCAGCAGGATTATTATCTGTTTTATCTGTTTTTTCTGTTCTATTTTTTTTATTTGTATTTAGGTCATCTTCTATCCCTTCTTTACCTTTTTTAAATTCACTTACTCCCCTGCCTAATGAATGCATAAGCTCAGGAATTTTGCGACCACCAAATAATATAATAACTATTACTAAGATTATTATCCATTCTGTAGATGTGATTACCCCAATAAATACCATTCTTTATTCTTTTTAATGCTAAATTAAATCTTTTTTTTGATATGTATAATTATTTAATTTGATAAAAATCATTGTGTATTTTTTTTGATAAAGAAATTTTTCATTACTCATATACTAAAAAATTTATTTATTATAAAAAATATTTTTTTATATTTGAAATTATTTTTACTTTTGTTCAAAAAATATGAAAAGCAAAACATTGTTTTTATTTTTAATGATTACAATATCGCTCTCTGCACAGGAGATGCTAACTTTACAAGATTGTAAAACTATTGCAATAAGAGAAAATTTATCATTATCAATTGATAGCATTAAGATAAAATCTGCTATACATACAAAAAGAGCCGCTTTTGCTAATTATTTCCCTGATATTAGCTTTGCTGGAACATTTTTACATTTGAATAAACAATTTCAATTGTTCGAAAATGATATTTTGCTTCCAGTTGTACCACATCAAGCCATAGATCTCAATACTATGCATATAAATCAAGAAAGTTTTTCTAATCCTATGGTAGCTTTACTTAGCTTTGCTATAGACCCATCTACTTTACAACCACTTACTGATGTTAATGGTAATCCCGTATTTAGAAATTATGCTTGGTTACCAGCAGATCAATCTAAATTTGGGTTAAAAGACAATTATCTTTTTAATTTTTCATTAAAACAACCAATTTTTGTCGGTGGCAAAATTTTTTATTCTAACAAAATGGCAAACAATTCTGTAGAAATAGCTAAATATAAAACTGAAATGGATAAACAAAATTTATTATATGAAATAGAAGATATGTATTATAAAACATGGATAATAGATAAAAAATGTAAGTTAGCACATAAATATCTAGAGCTTTTACAAGAAATAGAAAAAGATATAAAAAACTACATAGATGAGGGTATAGCTACTACTAATCAACTATTGATGATACAAACAAAAATAAATCAAGCTCAAGTCAATCTATTCAAAGCCGAAAATGGTTTGACTATACAAAAACAATTATTAAATCAAAAAATGGGGAGGGATATACATCAAGATTTTTCACTTGTAGATACCATCGACTTTGATATAAATATTATTCATTTAATTATTAATGAAAACTTAGATATTAATAATAGGCCAGAAATTAAATTATTAGAACAAAAAGTAGAATTAAGTCAAAATATGTTGCGTGTTACACAGGCTGATATGCTCCCTCAGATTGGATTTATGGCAAATTATTTTTTTGTAAACCCTAATCCATACAAGGGCTTTGCTAATGAGTTTGGTGACGATTATACATTTGGAGTTTCTATACAAATTCCCATATTTCATGCACTAGAACGTTATAATAAAAGACAAGCCGCACTTTTGCAATACAAAGCTGCACAAATAGAAATGAATGATATTAAAAATCTTATTTCTATAGAAACATCATATACTACTAATCAATTAAAAGAGCAACTAATGCAATTAAATGCAACTAATAAAAATGTAGAATTAGCTCGAGAAAATCTAAGAGTGCAAACTGATCTTTTTCATGAAGGTATACTCAAATTGTCTGATCTCACAGAAGCTCAAACTATGTGGTTACAAGCTGAAACTGATTATTATGAAGCATATGCCTTAGTACTTGCTTATTATGCTAAATTAAAAAAAGATTATGGTATTATTGATTAATAATTGAAAATCTGATAATTATGATATGTAATATTTTTGAAAATAAATTCATAAAAAGTCCTACCATGCTAATATTATATCGTATAAATATAAGTCAGTGCTGGCATATACCATTGTGTATATATTATCTAATACGCCAAATATCTTTAATATCAAGGCATATGTTTATAATTAATCAGTTTGTTTTTCCAAAAAAAATAAAAATATGAATAAAATTATCACATTATTATCCATTAGTACACTACTTGTATTTTGTAGTTGTAAAAAAACAAATCAAGTTATAAACACAACAGATCAAGATGATATATTAAAAGTACAAATATATCAAGTAAAAAAAGAAGATGTACCATTGACACTAACATATCTTGGTAATTTTAAACCATATAAAGAAGCTGTATTAGGCACTTCTATACCTGGTAAAATTGAAAAAATTTATTATGATGAAGGTAGTACTGTGAAACAAGGCGATCTTTTAATACAAATGTCATCTGAATTGCTTTTACAAGCAGAGGCTGAATATAGAACATTAGAAAAAGATTATCAAAGAGTGAAAAATTTAGCAGAAAAGCAATCTATAAGTCAGCAAGATTATGATCATGTAAAGGCCAAATATGATGCAGCGACAGCTAGATACAATTTATTAAAATCCAATACAGAAATACGCGCCCCTTTTGATGGTATTATTGCTAAACATTTGGCTCACGAAGGTGAAAATTATTTCTTTTCTGCTTCATTAGAAATTGGTTCTACTTTCACTTCTGGCATAGTGCAATTAGTAAAAATTAATCCTATTTATTTCGAATTTGAGATAAGTGAAAAAGATTTAACTTTTATTAAAAATAAAACTCCCGTTAGAGCTATAGCTAATATTTATCCTAAAGATACTATAATAGGTTATGTGGATTTTATCAGTCCAACTCTAAATCCCACTAAAGCTACAGCTACCATACGTATTAAAATAAATAATGCTACTATGAAATACAAACCAGGTATGACAGGTAAAGCATTTATTAATGTTATTAGACATGACATAATGCTAATACCATTAAAAGGTATAATTAAAGAATTAAATGAAGATAGCTACTTTGTGTATACAGTTGATAAATTTAACAAAATAAACAAAAAAAATATTACTATTTTAGAATACATAGGACAATATGTGGCTGTAGAAGGCTTAAATATTGATGATAAGGTGGTAATCTCAAGTAAAAAAAATCTTAAAGAAGGATTGAGTGTAAATATCATTGAAATTATAAAAAATTAAAATAAATATTACTATGAAAATCACAGATATATCGGTAAAAAATCCTGTAGCTATTTATATGTTTTTTGCAGGTATAATTTTATTTGGCTTATTAGCTATATTTCGATTACCACGAGATCTGTTTCCAGATATTGAATACCCCACACTTACTGTCGTTACAGTTTATCCTGGTGCTAGTGCTGAGCAAGTAGAAAAAGAAGTAACTAATCCATTAGAAGTAATATTAGCAAGCACAGAAAACATAAAAAATATTCAAAGTTTTTCAAAAGATAATGTATCTACTATTTCTTTACAATTTGATTGGGGATCAGATATCACTGAAGCAGCTGCAAATGCAAGAGATTTAATAGAATTAGTAAAATATCAACTACCAAGTGAAGCTCAACGCCCAATAATAATGAAGATAAATTCATCTGTCATGCCGGTAGTGATATTAGGTCTGCAAACAACAAATACAAATGTAGATATTAGTGATCTAATCGAAAAAGTCATTTCTCCTAGGCTACAGCATATAGATGGTGTAGGTACTGTCATTTCGATAGCACAACCTGAAACTGAAATAGCTGTAGAGATAGATCCATTAAAAGCCGAAAAATATGGATTAACAATCGATTATATTGCTAATTTAATTAAAAGTTTTAATCTAAACGTACCTGCTGGTTCACTTAAAACTGGCGTATGGGATCTGAATGTTACTGTACATGGCTCTGTACCTTCTATCGAAGCTATATATCATCTGCCTATTACTACTTACCTCGGGCAAGTGATAAGGCTAAAAGATATAGCTATTGTGAAAAAGCAATATAAACAAAAAGATGAGATAGCTCGCACACATCAAGAAAGGGGTACTGCCCTTATGGTACAAAAGCAATCTCAAGCTAATGCTTTGCAAGTATACGAAGCTGTTAAGAAAGAGATTGCTTGTTTGCAACTACCCCCTGAGACTAATATTTATGAAGTATTCAATACAACTGAAATTATTAAAGGATCTATAAACAATATTACTGAAACTCTTTTATGGGGTGGGCTATGTGTGATAATAGTAGTATGGTTGTTTTTGAGAGCTTGGAGATCTAGTTTGATAATTAGTTTAGCTATACCCTTTTCTTTATTAATAGCACTTATTACTATGATGGTGGCTGGTTTTACTATAAATGTTTTCACATTAATGTCTATGGTAGTAGCTATAGGCATGATAATAGATAATAACATCGTAGTGGTAGAGAATATAACTAAATACATCGATAGAGGTATTAGAAAAAAAGAAGCTTCTATCTTTGCTACTGGTGAGATGGGACAGGCTATTACTGCTTCTACATTTACAACTATTGCTGTATTTTTTCCATTGATTTTTGCTGGTGGTATAGTAGGTATGTTTTTTCAACAATTCGCTATCATAGGTGCCACCACTATGTTGGGCTCGCTTTTAATAGCTCTTACTCTTACTCCTACAGCTAGTAGTCAATTATTTATTGAAAAATCAAAACAAAAGAAACGTTTAAAAATATATGAAAAAACTGAAAGTTGGTATCTGAAGCTCGAAGATAATTATGGTAAATTAATTAATTGGAGCTTACATAATAAGGGTATCATAATTATTATAATGGTTGCTTTTATTTTACTAGCTTTTATTTTAGGTAAATGGTTTATTGGTACAGATTATATTCCAAATGTAGATGGTGGCGATTTGATAACAGTCATACAAATGCCCGATGGCTACAGCGTAGAAGAAACTGAAAAAGTAGCTGCTAAAGTTGAAAAATTTATCGAAGATAATGTTCCTGAAATATTATATGGCTTCACTGTAGCAGGTCAAACAGATCAGGGCTTACTCTCATCCGTAGGTTTCAAAGAAAATAAAAATTTGGCTACTATCGTATATCATTTAGTACCACCAAATAAACGTAAACGCTCGGCTGAAGAGATAGCTGATATGATAGTGATAGAATTGAAAAAAATACCAGAAATTGAGCAATTTAATGTAGTAGGAGGGTCCATATTGGCATCTGCTCTTTTAGGCAGTGGCAGCCCTGTAGAGATAGTAATAACTGGTACAGACTTGGAAACGCTTCGTAAATATGCTAAAATTGTCGAAGATTCTTTAAAAAATATTCCTTTTTTGAAAAATATACAAAATAATATTGTAAATACTAAACCAGAATTTCAAGTAACCTTAGATAAAGATCGTATGGCCAATCTTAATATTAACCCAGCTATAGCTGCTATGCAAGTGCGACAAAGTCTTTATGGTATTGAAGCTGGAAAATATGAACAGCAAGGCAAAGAAATTCCTATTAACATCAAATATATGAGAGATGAATTAAAATCTGTAAATGATGTACTAAATATACGTATCTCTTCTTTGCTTGGTAGTAGTTATCCATTACGAGAAGTCGCAGAAGTACAACTAAATAATGGATACATAGAGATCATGCATGATAATCAACAACGTGTAGCTGTAGTAGGCGCAGATATAAATACTAACGTCGATCTTGGTACGGTTACTAAAGAAATACAAAAAATAATATCAAGTATTGATACCTATGATGAAGTAATTATTAAACAAAAAGGTCAAGCAGAGGAACAAGCTAAAAGTTTTAAAGATCTTGGATTGATTTTGGTTATTAGCGTTTTACTTGTATACATGATCATGGCAGCTCAATTTGGTAATTTATTGCAACCTTTTATTATTTTTCTTTCCTCACCTTTTGCCGTGGTTGGCTCTATTATAGCTTTTTATTTAACAGGTACTACATTAAATTTGATATCTTTTGTAGCTATTATTTTGCTCATGGGTGTAGTAGTAAATAATGGCATAGTTTTAGTAGATTATACTAATATGCTTATCAAACGCGGTTATTCTCTTAATGATGCTATTATAGCTGCAGGTATATCTCGACTACGACCAGTATTAATGACCACATTCACAACTATTATGGGGATTTTACCTATGGCTATTAATAGAGGCCTACTACATGAAATATGGAGTCCCTTTGGTATTACTACTATCGGAGGTTTATTTTTTGCAACTCTCATTACTCTTATTTGGATCCCTCTACTTTATTCTTTATTTTATTCTCATTTTGAACATAAAAAATCTTTATATATATGAAACATATAAATATTCATTGCGATGTAGCTCAAGCTAATGAAATAATCGAAATTTTAGAAAAATGTAATATCAGTGGTTTTCAGATTATTGATAAAGTAAAAATTAAAAATAGAAAAGGCAATCCTCGCATGGGTAATGCTGTATGGCCTGGATATAATGTACTAATAATGACTCAGATAAGAGAAGAAGAAAAAATTACAGTTTTGATTAATAAAATCAAAGATTATAATGCCAATGTTTCGCATACAGATCAACTCATTACACTCGAAGGCTGGAATATTGACACATTAATATTTTGAGAATTATGCTTTATAAAATTTTGTTTTGCATTATTAGCTGTATCTACTTGCTAAATGGTAGTAAATTTAAAATTAAGATATAGTAATTTTTTATCATTGGACAATCAATTAAATTATGAAAAAAAATAAAACAAGAAATCATATACTAAAAAAAGCAGCGGAGATTTTTGCTATTAAAGGTATAGAAAATACAACCATCGAGGATATTTCTAACCATTTAGGTAAAGCTAAAAGCTTTATTTATTATTATTTCGAAGATAAAGATTCTTTATATAGAGAAGTGCTAGAGCATGAACTTGATACATTCAAAAAAAAGGTTTATGAAAAATTAAATTCTACAGTAGACCCTATTTCTAAGCTTAGAATGTATTTCGAATTGCGTATACAAAAAACTAAAGAATTAGTAAATCTATTTTCTTTTAAAAAACAAGAAATAGAATATAAAATACCATTTATTAAGGAATTTCGCGCTAAATATGATAAGGAAGAGGCAAATATTATCAAACAAATTTTAGTCGAAGGAGCCGAACGCAATATTTTTTATTTAACAGATTTGACTAACACTACTATAGCAATAGCAACAGCTCTGAAAATTAGCGAACTCCCTTACTTATTACCAGAATACATAGAAAACTATGATGAAATGATGGACAGCCTAATAGATATAGTACTATATGGCATAGTAAAACGTTGAAGATTTATTTTATACTAAATTGAATAAAAATTTAAACTAACAATAAAAAATTTTATATTTTATAGAAATTTCAAACTCTAACTTTCAATTATCCCCCACTCTCTCACTTCTCAACCTCGCATATTCATTCTGAATTTATTAAATTTTCCACTTCAATTTACTAAATTTTTTTTTATTTTTTAAATAATAATCTACCAAAATAGACCTCGGATACAATAATTTTAATATAGATGCTTCATTAGCAGGTTTATAATATTTTTTTAAGTCATTAAAATCTTTATAAGCACTTAAAATAGCTTTGGCATTAGATATTTTACCAGTACAAAAATAAAAAAACAACATTAGATATTCTATCATATGTCTTACGTGTGAAATTTTTTTAAAAATATCAGATGTTAGATTTTTGTATAGCATCAAATGATTATTTCTGATATTTAGAAACAATTTTCTTGGGTCATTGTAGTCTAAGCTAGCACCACCTAAATGATAAACTGCACTTAGAGGAACAGCAGCTACTTTATAACCATTACGCCATATCCTCCAGCAGAGATCTATCTCTTCCATATGAGCAAAAAATCTATCGTCGAAACCATTTAATTTTTTAAACACTTCAGCTCTAACTACAAAGCAAGCACCCGATGCCCAGAAAATATCTACTATATCATCATATTGTCCCTCATCTTTCTCTATTTTATTAAAAATACGCCCCCTGCAAAAAGGATAACCCCATTTATCTACATAGCCTCCCGCGGCTCCAGCATATTCGAAATAATCTGGATTCTTATAACTTAGTATTTTAGGTTGCACTACAGCATAGTCATGATTATTCTGTAAAAAATTTATTAAAGGTTCACACCAATTTTCAGACACAGCTACATCTGAATTTAATAAAATATAATAATCGGCATCTATCTGCTTTAATCCCTCATTATATCCTTTTGCAAAACCAAAATTTTCACTAAGAGCTACTACTTGAATTTCATCTGAATAATTATCACAAATCCAATCAATGCTATCATCAGTGGATCCATTATCTACAATATATATATGATAACCATAAGAATTATACTTAAGTAAAATAGGAATAAATTTTTGTAATAAAAAAAGTCCATTCCAGTTTAGTATGACTACAGCGACATCAAGCATGATTAGCGTGGATTATCAAAATAATCATTTACTTTGCTACCCCATCCGAAATCGGGATCATCTTCTTCGGGATTACCAGAGGCATATATTTTTCTAGCTAATCTTTGTCTCCAATTTGGATTATTATATTCACCTCTCACATCACTATGCAGTAGTTCATAATTATTGTATGTAAGCGAAGGATTGTAAAATACAAATCTTCTATTATTTTCTCCATTTACATGATGGTAATGCCATATTTCATAAGGATAAGCATTGGGTTCATTTTCATTACGTACTATTGTATTTGGTGGACCATATCGTAGATAAACACGACCTCTATCTGTCATGTATCCCTTTCTGATTTGTGTACTGTACGCATTATTGACCAATTTTACTTGTTCTAGATAATTTTCCCATGCTTTTTTAGGATTATCTTTATCTCGATTTACCCAAAATGAATAAAGAAATTTCTTTATTTCATTAGTGTCAGTAGATTTTATATGTTTTTTTATTATTTCTAGCTCTACTGAGCTGCTAATAGGAGATAATGTTCTCAAATACTCATGAAGAGTATCTAAATTATTAATACCAGACAAAAAATCTACTTCAGTTTTTATGATTTCATAAGGCATAATAGATGGATGATCTACATAGATAGGTAATTGAACATTAGCTACAACTTCATTGTTTTTATTTATTGCTTCAGCTACTAGAGCATATCTGCCAGAAGGGAGCTTAGCTACATTAAAATTACCCATAAATCCTATTACATCGTCAGTAGACATTTTTTTTGTCAAATAATATTTTTCTAAAATTTGTCTATTTTGTAAATCCTCTAAATATACACATAACAAAAAATATTTATTAGTATCATAAATAGCTGTATTATATATCTCAAAATAAAATAAAAGTAAAGAATCGTTTTCGCTTAATATATTTATAGGACGGTAATTAAATTTATAATCACCTTTTACAAATTCTAAATCATCATTTTCGCTTACAGGTGTATAACTATGTAAAAGTTGTATCCCCGAAAATGAAATTGTATCAAATGTCGATACATAAAGATTGCTTTCAAAAATAGATTGTGTGAGTGTATCATATTCATCACGCAGCTTTACTTCTAATTTGTATATACCAGGAGCTACATTCATCACAAATAAATGTGAAAATACATTATCACTACTTATTATACTATCTTTGGGTATTATCATGTTTATTTTCGAAAAATTAGTAATACCATTCTCTTTATCTTCATTTGTTAACAGTAACAAAATCGATACTTTAGCGTGATCAAAAGGATAATTTTCATTAGTTGTAAATGTTAAGCCCTCAGGTATTATAGATAAATAAAACTCTACATAAGGACCATTAGCAGGAGAATAATAAGTAGTATAATTTAAAAAAGCTTGCACTTTTTTATGGTATGATTCTTGAGCAAATAAATTTGCAAATGTTATTATAAATAATAAATATAAAATAAATCGTTTCATTATTTTTATACTAAAATAATATTTTTATAAAATTACAAAATAATTTTAATATAATTTACAAAATTTGATATTGCAAATGCACATTATAACGCATACCTATGATGTATTTATATTAATTTGGTTACATTGTCTTGTTGTTATTAAAATATCCTTTACTGATAAAAAAAAAGANNCCCCCTTTTTTTGTCTATCTAGTATTATTTTATCTTTGAATACTTATCACTCTATTATAGACTCTATCTCCTATCATCAATGTGCAATGATATAATCCTGTTGCTTGATGGGAGAGATCTAGCCTTAGTTCATTCTTACCAGCACTTACACTGATATTTTCACTATATACTAGTTCGCCCAAGGGATTCCTTATTATCAATACACCTTCTGACGATTTAGTTGTTTCTAGTAATATATTCAGCTCGCCAGTACTTGGATTGGGATAGATCACTAATCCTTCATTATCTTCTAGCATATCTTCTATACCTACCACATAGGTGCCTAATATTTCGCAAATACCATCATTGGGAGTGTATTCATCAGTGCTTAACTGTGTCTCTGCACATAATACATATTGTATAATCGGACCATTATAGGTTTGTGTAAACGTGAAATGTATAGTATCACCAGGTTCTATGGTTTGAGCGATAATATCATTTCTGTCATTTGCATAATTTAGTTGATATCTTACTGGTATATTTGATACAGCATTTGTTCCATAGTTCTTTACTGCTATTGTTACTTGTACTGGCTGCCCTGTTGGTGTGGAGTCTCTCGGTGATACTATCTCTAACACTCCTATGTCATAAGCTGCCGGTAGTGACTCTATAAACATGCACAATGTATCATTTATACGCACTATATCACTCGGATATCTACTATATGCACATAAGGTATAATCTAAGTGTGGTGCCAGGTATGTCTGTGTAAATGTATAAGTAACTGTATCGCCTGGTTCTATGCTTCCTGAATAGGTACCATTCACTGCTGTTCCGCTATTTATTTTATAGCTAACTGGTACGTTTGTTACTACATTAGTTCCTACATTGGCTATTTTTATTTCTACTGTTTGTGTAGAGCCTGTCGTCGTTGGTGATGTAGGTGTTACTATCTCTGCAAGTGCTACATTATTCGGTACATTGTATGCTGAGATTACTATATTATCTATCGCGAAGCCATCTGCATTTACACTAGCATCTGATACAAAACCTATTCGTAACATTACATTTGTTTTATTGGATAGTGCACTCATTTTATAGAAAGCTCCTACCCAGCCATCACTTGAACCACTGAATCCAGATTTGCCATTTGTGAGATAATCTGTATACCAGTTATAGCCTTCTGGATCATCTACTCCGCCTAAGGTTATCCAGGTCTGTCCATTGTTTAGTGAATATTCTATGTATGCTCCATCTTCTCCACTTTCACTCTCTACCCAATAGTAGAAGGATAGGTATGGATCTGTTACTCCTGAGAAGTTCATTACTGGAAATTCTAGATATCCCGTTATGTTATTAGGATAATTAGAAGCTAGTTTGGTCATCCATACATTAGGTGCTGAATATGCCTGATTGATTACTGTGCCTTGTGGTACTCCGTGCTCCCATAATCCACTAGCATCTGCTGTTAATGACGTCGTTGGCTCCATATCATCAGCAAATAATATTACTGATGGTAAGCCAAAGTATTGAGTACATCTAGTATCATTTTGTGGTATTGAATCATTAGGTGCCTGTACTGTGAAGCATACATTATTTAGTTCAGAAGTTACTGGTATATCTGATACAGTTATTGTTACTGTGGCATCAGGTTGTAAATTACCACTCCATGGTGTAGTACTTATCACTTGTCCATCTTTTTTAGTAATTAAATCGAAGCTAGTCAATGGATTATAACCATAGTTTCTAACTTTTACTTCTGCTGTGGTTGTAGTACCATTATACTGTGCATAGCCAACATTTGCAGCACTTATACCAGCATCTATTGCTTTGCGTGGTAATACTAGCACTAGGTAGTCTTCTGTCTCGCCGTAACCATATGTGCCACATGGATCTGGTAAAACACTACCTTCTCTCACTA
>LFRM01331256.1_pt1 | contig 20607 bp, 19 predicted proteins | sample 618341 | NCBI WGS metagenome assembly LFRM01 (sample SAMN03654438, study PRJNA283298) | anaerobic digester metagenome | isolation source: pool of bioreactors CSTR01a, CSTR02a, and CSTR03a thermophilic anaerobic... | place: Denmark: Kgs. Lyngby | collected 2014-05-21 | reverse complement strand
CCAGCGCAAAGCCAATAAAGCTTGCTCACGCACCACTTCACTGCGCCGCGCATCGCTACTGCTTTGCGGCATACCAATCGCTCGCCAAGCCTCTGCTGGAGCGCTCAGCGCAGAGCTGGCCGAACCAAACACTTCAAGCAGTTTATAAAATCGTTGTGGGCCTATATCAGGCAAACTGTGTAAGCGTAAACGCGCTTCAAGTTCTGCGGGGGAACACTGCATCATTCTAAGGTCCTTTTTTTAGAGCGCATCACATCCTGTTATGCGTGTATGCAGTGTAGTCAGTCATTGCTAGAAAGCAAAAAGCGCCCTAATTAAGGACGCTTTTTCTTAAAACCTAAAGCTGCACATTATTTAAGGATTTTTCACCTTATCTAGCACTGACAGTGGACGATTTGCATATAAAATCAAACCATAACTCAGCTTATTATAGGTGCGAAACACCATCAGCAACCCCGAGCGTTCATCGGGAATTTTGACTGATGAACCACTGAGGCGATCGCGTACAGTTTCGCCGGTTTTGTACACTGCCAAAACACTACCAACCACCAAACCATCACGTGTACCTTTATTCAGGGTGACAACGTCAAACTGGCCAATTTGCGAAACACCCCGTGGCACCTCTAGAATCACACCATTAATAGTTCTTTTCGGCTCGCTGGGTACAAATGTCGAATCAATAAAAGGCTTTTGCATAGGAAACAAACGGTCAGCAACACGCACTTCTTGCGTAGTTCGCGTCAGTAGCATAGTACTGATGTCACCCTCTACTGCAACAATCTCGCCACTGCCAATATCATCCGCGTTAATACCCAAAAACTCTTTAGTGACTGGATCGATATAGCTACGACCTTGGCGATAAATACCGTAATTGGCGTACTCTCTCACCTTACCACGTACGTACAGGCGATCATTTTGACCGCTGATCACTCGTTCAGCATCACCTGCCACCACATAAGGTGCTCGTTTGAAACCTTCTTTGCTATTGATAATACGATTGCTTAACAAGAACTTATCAATTGCATCAAGGGGAATAGTCGGAATCGCATCAGCCATAGGTGTACGACGCACTTGTGGTGATAATTTAATTGTGCCGCGATTGGCACCACGATTGAGCATAATGCGCGGCTGGCCATCAATATAAACAAGGCTTAAACGATCACCTGGGTAAATCAGATGTGGATTAACCACCTGAGGATTAGCATGCCAAATCTCAGGCCACTTCCATGGTTTGCTTAAAAACTTACCAGAAATATCCCATAATGTATCGCCAGTCACCACGATATAACTATCAGGATGCCCCTCTTTTAACTGTACTTGGGCTTGTACTGCAGCACTGGCAAGTAACAACAGAGCAAGTAATGTTTTCCTCATGCGGTGAATCCCTTTATCATAGGCCGATATTGGAGCATTGTATGACAGTTCCAAAACTCAATTTTGGCTTTACAGCCAATTCTTTATTATGCTGCGTATCATAGTAGCAGTGCTTTCTTCTTTTATTCCATTAGTACATCACAAACATATATGGCCATTTTAAATATTCTTGAATACCCTGATCCTCGACTGCGCACCATTGCTAAACCTGTGGAGCAGGTCGATGATACAATTCGTACCCTGATTGATGACATGTTTGAAACCATGTACGACGCACCTGGTATTGGTTTAGCGGCAACTCAGGTCAACCAACATATTCGTCTACTGGTGATGGATTTATCTGAAGATAAATCTGAGCCGCAGGTGTTTATTAATCCTGAAATTGAAACGCTCACTGAGGAAACAGAACTCTATCAAGAAGGCTGTTTATCCGTACCTGGATTTTTCGAGGACGTTGAACGCCCCGAGCGCGTTAAAATCAATGCGTTAGATCGCAATGGCGAGCCTTTTGAAATCATCACCGATGGTTTACTGGCTGTGTGCATTCAACACGAATGTGATCACTTAAACGGTAAATTATTTGTTGATTACCTCTCATCACTGAAGCGTAATCGCATTAAGAAAAAGCTTGAAAAAATCCATCGCCAGCAAAAAGCTTAATGTTTAATTAAGCCGCAACTGCGCGCTGACACCACTTCTGTATTTGCAAGGTAATTGTATGTCTTCCTCTCTACGTATTGTGTTTGCCGGTACTCCTGAGTTTGCCGCCAGTCATTTACAAGCGCTACTCGATAGCGAGCACAGCGTTGTAGCGGTTTATACGCAACCTGACCGTCCATCAGGACGGGGGCAAAAACTCACCCCTAGCGCCGTTAAAAAACTAGCGCTTGAGCATGATATCCCCGTGCTACAGCCGGTGAACTTACGCAGTGCTGAAGCGCAGTTAGAACTGGCTGACTTCAATGCAGACTTGATGGTAGTTGTAGCTTACGGTTTAATTTTGCCGCAAGCGATTCTAGACACACCACGCCTAGGCTGTATTAACAGCCATGCTTCACTGCTACCGCGCTGGCGTGGTGCGGCACCCATTCAGCGTGCCATTGAAGCGGGCGATAGCGAGAGCGGCATTACCGTGATGCACATGGAGGCGGGTTTAGATACCGGCCCTATGTTGCTTAAAGTTAGCACAGCGATTCAAGCCACTGATACCGGTGGCAGCCTGCATGATCGCTTAGCCACGCTCGGCCCTGACGCTGTGTTACAAAGCATTAAAGGCTTAAGTGAAGGCAGTTTAACGGCTGAAAAACAGCTGGATGGTTTAGCCACTTATGCTCATAAGCTTAATAAACAAGCCGCGCTGATTGACTGGCAGCGCCCAGCCAGCGTGCTGGATTGCCAAATTCGTGCCATGTATCCTTGGCCGATTTGCCACACCACCTTGGCCGGTGAAACTTTAAAAGTGCACGCTGCTCAAGTAACTGAGGGCCAAGGTCAGCCTGGCGAGATTCTCAGTGCTGATCGTGAGGGCTTACTCGTTGCGTGCGGTGAACAAGCGCTGCGTCTAACTCATCTGCAATTACCCAATGGCAAAGCACTGGCCTTTAGTGATTTACTCAACAGCAAAAAAGACCTGTTCCAACCCGGCCAGGTACTTGGTTTATGAACCCACGCCTCGCGGCAGCGCGTGCACTGACGGCGGTATTGGCAGGTAAAGCCTCATTGGCCAGCAGTTTACCGACACAATTGGAGCGCGTGAGCGAGCGTGATAAAGGCTTAGTCCAAGAATTAGCATTCGGTACCGCACGCTGGCAGCCACGCTTATCCATTTTAGCTTTAGAGCTACTGAGCAAACCTTTTCGCAAGGCTGATCAGGATGTCGAAGCCCTGCTATTAATTGGTTTATACCAGCTGCTGTATACCCGTATTCCTGCACACGCTGCCATTGCTGAAACCGTGGGCTGCGCCACTGCGCTGAAAAAACCTTGGGCCAAAGGCTTACTGAATGCGGTCTTACGCCGTGCACAGCGCGAGGCAGAAACACTGCTCCCCCTCTTAGAAAAAGATCCAGTAGTGTTAACCGCACACCCACGCTGGCTACAAAAATCACTCAAAGCCTTTTGGCCGGATGATTGGTTAGCGATTTGCGCAGCCAATAACAGCCATCCACCTTTGACTCTGCGGGTGAATCAGCGTGTGTCCAGCCGTGATGCGTATTTAGCACAGCTGACTGAGTGCGGGATTGACGGGCAGGCGACAACCTTCAGCCAAGACGGCATCACCTTAACCACTCCCTGCGATGTGACCACGCTGCCCGGCTTTGCCGACGGCGCTGTCAGCGTACAAGATGAGGCCGCGCAATTAGCGGCTGGACTGCTGCGGCTCGAACCCGGACAACGAGTGCTGGATGCCTGTTGCGCACCGGGCGGCAAGACCTGCCATATTTTAGAAAGTGAAGCACAGCTGCAAGAAGTGGTAGCCATTGATCTTGAACCGCAGCGTCTAGAGCGTGTTAAAGCCAATCTTCAGCGCTTAAAACTGCAAGCAACTCTACGCTCTGGCGATGCCCGTGCGCTTGATCAATGGTGGGATGGTCAGAGCTTTCAGCGTATTTTATTAGATGCGCCCTGCTCCGCTACTGGCGTGATTCGCCGTCACCCCGATATTAAACTGACGCGTAACGCCGATGACATAGTGGCTTTAGCACAGTTGCAAGGTGAGTTACTCGATGCCCTCTGGGCGACCTTAGCTGACAATGGCATCTTGCTCTACGCCACCTGCTCAACCTTGCCGACGGAAAACACCGAAGTGATTGCCGCGTTTTTACAACGCACCAGCGATGCACAGGAGCTGCCCTTTGCGGCCGCTTTCGGCAAGGCCCAACCGCACGGCCAGCAATTGCTCGCACAAGTTGGCGGGCATGATGGTTTTTACTATGCGCGTCTGATTAAACAAGCGCCAGCACAGCGCACCTAAGGGCAGCAGCATGAAAATTATTATTCTCGGTGCCGGACAAGTGGGCGGCACCCTAGCAGAGCATTTAGCCAGCGAAGCCAATGATATTACTGTGGTAGATACCGATACTGAACGCCTGCGTGATTTAGGTGATCGTTTGGATATTCGCACTGTGATTGGTCATTGCTCACACCCCACTATTTTGCGCCAAGCCGGTGCCGATGATGCCGATATGCTGGTGGCTGTGACCAACAGCGATGAAACCAATATGGTTGCTTGCCAAGTCGCGCATACCTTGTTTCGCACCCCGACTAAAATTGCTCGCGTGCGTGACTCAGCGTATTTAACCCGTTCTGAATTGTTTTCAGCAGACGCAATTCCCATTGATGTATTGATCAGCCCTGAACAAGCGGTGACCAATCATATTAAGCGCTTAATTGAATACCCGGGTGCGCTGCAGGTGCTGGATTTTGCTGAAGGTCAAGCGCAGCTGGTCTGTGTGCGCGCTTACTATGGCGGCCCTTTGGTCGGCCAAGAGCTGCGCCAACTGCGTGAACATATGCCCAATGTCGAAACCCGTGTAGCGGCTATTTTTCGCCGTGATCGACCTATTTTCCCTACCGGTGACACCATTATCGAAGTGGATGATGAAGTCTTTTTTATTGCTGCTCGCGGTCATATCCGTGCAGTGATGAGTGAGCTGCGCCGTATGGAAGATAGCTACCGCAAAGTGATTATTGCCGGTGGTGGTCATATTGGTGAGCGCTTGGCGGAAGCGATTGAAAGTCGTTATCAAGTTAAAATTATTGAGATCAACGCCGCACGCTGTCGTTATTTATCCGACAGTTTAGATACCACAGTGGTTTTACATGGCAGTGCTTCGGATCGTGATTTATTAGTCGAAGAAAATATTGATGAAGCGGATATTTTCTTAGCGCTGACCAACGACGATGAGGCCAATATTATGGCGTCATTGTTAGCTAAACGCTTGGGCGCGCGTAAAGTAATGGCGATTATTAACAATGCAGCCTACGCTGACTTAGTCCAAGGTGGCGCCATTGATATTGCTATCAGCCCGCAACTAGCCACTCTCAGTACCCTGCTCACCCATGTGCGTCGTGGTGATATTGTCAGCGTGCACTCACTGCGCCGTGGTGCGGCTGAAGCCATTGAAGCCATTGCTCATGGTGATCGTAAATCCAGCAAAGTGATTGGTCGTAAAGTCAGTGAAATTCAACTGCCGCCAGCCACCACCATTGGTGCGATTATTCGCAATGATGAAGTATTGATTGGCATTGAAGATATTGTCATTCAAGCCGATGATCACTTTATTTTATTCGTAGTAGATAAAAAATATATCCGAGATGTAGAACGTCTATTCCAACCAGGCCTGACTTTTTTCTAACCTCTACCCTGCGTAGTTTTAACGAGTAATCCCCATGCACTTTGCCGTAATTGGTCGAATTCTTGGCGTTCTATTGATGCTGTTTAGCATCAGCCATGTGCCGCCGCTCCTGATTGCTTTGTATGATAATGGCGGTTCCAGCGCAAGTTTTGCATGGTCATTTGCTATTACATTATTGACGGGCTTATTTCTTTGGCTGCCAGTACGCCACGCCCGTGCTGAACTGCGTGTGCGTGATGGGTATTTAATCACTGCGCTATTTTGGATCGTACTGGGCTCGTTCGGGGCCATCCCTTTTATGCTCTCACCCAGTCCGAATATGGGTATCGCCGAGTCACTCTTTGAAGCCTTTTCTGGTCTCAGCACAACAGGCGCCACCGTACTCACTGGTATTGATCAGCTACCGCGCTCAATTCTCTATTATCGCCAGCAACTGCAATGGCTCGGCGGTATGGGTATTGTGGTGCTGGCCGTCGCTATTATGCCGATGCTCGGCGTCGGTGGCATGCAACTGTATCGCACAGAAATGCCTGGGCCACTGAAAGACAATAAACTCTCACCACGCATTGCCGATACGGCAAAAACCTTATGGATTATTTATTGCGGTCTGACTCTATTGTGCGCGCTGGCCTATTGGGCGGCTGGCATGGAAGTCTTTGATGCCATTGGCCATAGTTTCTCGACCATCGCCATTGGTGGTTTCTCCACCCATGATGCCAGTATTGGTTACTTTGATAGCCCGCTGATTGAGCTGATTTGCATCTTCTTTATGGCGGTGTCTGGGATGAACTTTGCCCTGCACTTTTTAGCATTGCGCAGCCGTTCGTTAAAAGCCTATTTAAAAGATCCAGAATGCCTGACCTATCTGAAGATTTTAACCCTAGTATTTGTGATGACTGCAACGGTTTTGATGATTTACAACCATCACGATAATCCTTTGCTGTCGATACGTTATGCAGCTTTCGAAGTGGTATCGGTCGCCACTACTACAGGTTTTGGTATCACTGATTTTAGTGGCTGGCCCAGTTTCCTGCCATTTTTACTGCTCTACACCACCTTTATCGGTGCCTGCGCTGGCTCGACAGGTGGTGGTATGAAAGTTATGCGCGTGATGCTTTTATACCGACAAGGTCAGCGTGAGATTCAGCGCCTATTGCACCCCAATGGCGTGTTTACTATTAAACTGGGTAAACGCAAAGTCCCCGACCGTGTGGTTGAGTCAGTCTGGGGCTTTTTTGTGGTGTATATGGTGACTTTCTTTACCTTGATGCTGGCGTTATTAGCCTGCGAGCTGGACCCGATCACCGCGTTCTCGGCCTTGGCTTCTTGTATGAATAACCTTGGCCCAGCGCTGGGTGACGCTACTGCAAACTACGGCAGCCTGCCAGATACGGCTCAAGTGATTCTCAGCTTTGCAATGATTCTTGGCCGCCTTGAAGTGTTTTCATTGCTGATTTTGTTATCACCGGCGTTTTGGCGCTATTAAGCTGTCACCGAGCAAGCTATAGATGCCTTGATCGGTGACTGGCTGCTCTGATTATTCTTGGGCTAAATACTCATCTTTTAAACGCACATAATTGCCGGCGGTATAGGTAAAAAACGCCATTTCTTGCTCAGTTAAGGCACGCACTTGCTGCGCGGGACGTCCAACATATAAGTAACCGCTCTCAAGGTGCTTACCCGGTGATACTAAGCTGCCAGCCCCCAGTATCACATCGTCATCGATACGCGCACCGTCCATGACAATCGACGCCATACCAATCAAGACCCGTGAACCAATAGTGCAACCATGCAGCAAGACCTGATGGCCGATAGTGACATCATCGCCAATGGTTAATGGGTAACCCTCAGGATTAAAGGAACTGGCATGAGTAATATGCAACACGCTGCCATCTTGCACACTGGTGCGTGCGCCAATGCGAATACTATGCATATCACCGCGAATTACGGCATTAGGCCAGACCGAACAATCATCGCCTAAATGCACATCACCAATCACCACTGCGCTGGGGTCAATAAACACCCGACTGCCGCACTGTGGTAATGTTTTGTTATAGATTCTAATCGACATAATAGAAAACCCTAAGCCGCGTCGGCGCTAATGTGTATTAAGATAGACTCATTCTTGGCTGTACTTGGCCATCCATCTTTTGTATTTACAGGTATTTCCGTGACTGATCAAGCCAATCCGCTACTACAAGATTTTGATTTACCCAACTACTCTGCTATTCGTCCTGAACATATCGAGCCCGCCATTGATAAAATCTTGGCTGATAGTCGTGCGGCAATTGCGCAGCTATTAAGCACAGCGCAACAGCCCACTTGGGACACTTTAGTGCTGCCAATGGACGAACTCGGCGCGCGTTTAGGCGAAGCTTGGAGTCCAGTCAGCCATCTTAACGCAGTCTGCAACAGCCCGGAATTACGTGTTGCCTATGAAGCCTGCTTACCCAAACTATCAGAGTTCTGGACTGAGCAAGGGCAAAACCGTGCTTTATTTGATGCTTACCAAGCTTTAGCCAGCAGCCCTGAGGCTGAGCAGTTTTCTATTGCACAAAAAACCATTTTAGAAGATGAGTTGCGTGATTTCCGCTTATCAGGTATCGATCTGGAGCCTGCTAAACAAAAACGCTATGGCGAGATTCAAATGCGCCTCTCTGATCTATCCAGCAGCTTCTCCAATAACTTATTGGATGCCACCCAAGCTTGGACTAAACATATCACTGACGAGCAGGCCTTAGCCGGTCTGACTGATTCTGCCAAAGAGCAAATGGCGCAAGCAGCACAAGCTAAAGAACTCGACGGTTGGTTAATCACCCTAGAGTTTCCCAGCTACTACGCGGTAATGACCTATGCTGATGACCGTGCGCTACGTGAAGAGGTCTATAAGGCTTACAGCACCCGCGCTTCAGATCAAGGCCCGAATGCTGGCCAATTAGATAACTCGCCAGTCATGGCAGAAATCCTTGATTTGCGTTTAGAGCTGGCACAGTTACTGGACTTTAAAAACTACAGTGAATTATCACTCAGCACCAAAATGGCAGAGTCCACCGAGCAAGTTTTAACCTTCTTGCACGATTTAGCTAAGCGCAGCAAACCTTTTGCTGAGCAAGATCTGGCCGAGTTACGCGCCTTTGCCGCCGAACATAATGTCAGTGATCTCAACAGCTGGGATGTCGGCTACTTTAGCGAGAAACTGCGTGAACAGCGCTACGATATCAGTGAAGAAGAGCTGCGCGCTTACTTCCCAATCAACAAAGTACTCAGTGGTCTATTTGCCATTGTTGAACAACTCTATGGCATTCAAATCACTGAGCTGAGCGACTTTGATAGCTGGCACCCTGATGTGCGCCTGTTTGAAATCACTGAAGACGGCAAGCATGTGGGTCGTTTCTTCTTTGACCTGTATGCCCGCTCGCACAAACGTGGCGGCGCATGGATGGATGGCGCACGCGATAAATATCGTGCCTCAACCGGTGAGCTGATCAATCCGATTGCCTACTTAGTCTGCAACTTCACCCCAGCCAGCCAAGGCAAACCTGCCCTACTCTCGCATGATGAAGTCACCACTCTCTTCCACGAGTTTGGCCATGGTTTGCACCATATGCTGACGCGCATTGAGTTTGCCGGTGCATCAGGTATCAATGGTGTGGCATGGGATGCAGTCGAGTTGCCTAGCCAGTTTATGGAAAACTGGTGCTGGGAGCCTGAAGGCTTAGCACTGATTTCTGAGCACTATGAAAACCAAGAAGTGCTGCCTAAAGAGCTGCTGGATAAAATGCTCGCTGCACGTAACTTCCAATCTGGCTTAGGCATGTTACGCCAGCTGGAATTTTCACTGTTCGACTTTGAACTGCACTGCAGTCACGGTGATGGCCGCAGCGTACTGGACGTTTTACAAAGTATACGCGACCAAGTTGCAGTGATGACGCCACCCAGTTGGAACCGCTTTGCTAATAGCTTTGCGCATATTTTTGCTGGCGGTTACGCGGCAGGTTACTACAGCTATAAATGGGCAGAAGTACTCTCAGCGGATGCGTTCTCACGCTTTGAAGAAGAAGGTGTACTGAATCCTAAAACAGGTCGCGCATTCCGCGACTCTATTCTGGCTAAAGGTGGCTCACAATCACCGATGCAGCTGTTTATTGAGTTTCGCGGACGCGAGCCAAGTATTGATGCATTACTGCGTCACAGCGGCCTTAGCGACCACCACGCGGCATAACAGACGAGATCATCATGACTACGCCAAGCAATACCACAGGCATTGAAACTCCCAAACGCTTTATCGCAGGCGCTGTCTGCCCTGCGTGCCAAGTTATCGATGGCATACGTATGTGGGAAGTGGATGGAGTACCACACCGTGATTGCGTGCACTGCGGTTACAGCGACACCTTAAATGCGGATGGTAACTCCATTCCTAACGAGATACCCACTCGCGTGAATACCAGCGCACTGCAAGCGCCTAAGGCCAAGGCTGGACAAACGATGCAGTTTTTCCCCAATCCAAAGCTGAAGAAAAAAGACTAAGCATCATCCATAAAAAACGGCCCTCAGGCCGTTTTTTATTGTCTCAGTTAGCAACCTTAGCAAAAGGTTCTGGACGTGGTGTATTCGGTGTAGAAGGTGGCAACATCGGAATCGCAAAGCTGGGTTGATCACCGGTCAGGCTTTTTAAGAACGTAGTGATCTGGCTGATCTGTTCTTTCTCAAGCTTGCGGCCCAACTGCAAACGCGCCATCACATCAACTGCATCATCTAAATCCCAGTACGCGCCATCATGGAAGTACGGGTAGGTTAACTCAACATTACGTAAAGTGGGTACTTTAAACTTAAAGCGATCCAAGTCATCACCCGTCAAACCCGCCACACCTTCAGCAGGATTCGCAGTCACGTACTCTTCAAACAAGCCCATCTTTTGAAAAGAGTTACCACCGACTGCCGGACCATTATGACAGGCGGTACAACCCACCTCTTTAAACAGCTTATAACCTGCTTTAGCATCTGCAGTGAGTGCCTCCTCATCACCTTTGAGCCACTGATCAAATGGAGCATTAGGCGTCACTAAAGTTTTTTCAAACTCAGCAATCGCATCAGTCACTTCATTAATGGTGATTTTTTTAGTTTTATACACTTCCTTAAAGGACTGTACATACTGAGGAATAGAGGCTAATACGCCGACTGCTAAATCATGGGTAAAACCCATTTCCATCGGATTCTCAATTGGACCACCGGCCTGCGCTTGCAAGTCAGCCGCACGACCATCCCAGAACTGAGCAAGGTTTAAACTGGAGTTCAACACCGTTGGCGAGTTGATTGGACCTTCTTGCCAATTGTGGCCAATTGAAGAGGGCAAGTTATCACTGCCGCCCATGCTTAAGTTATGGCATGAGTTACAAGAAATAAATCCAGATTTGGATAAGCGCGGATCAAAAAACAGCTGTTTACCCAACTCAACTTTAGCGGGTTCAGTAATCACTGCAGCTTCAATCGGTTGAATGGGTTCATTTTTTTGTGGCGCAGCAAATGCGCTAGCACTCATACTGATCGTGAGTGCTAATATTGATAGTCTAAACATCAGGCAATTCCTCAACGGGATTTAATATATGTTAGCTTGCTTGATAACACATTGATGCAGTTTGATCCGCATCAATGTGTCACAACATATACTAGCCTAAATAAGCTAACGATCTAATTAGATCAGACTATTGAGTCGTTTTTTTTGCGCTACAAGCACGCGCAACACTGACAGCATCCAGTGCCTGCATCGCTGCGTATTGGCTGACAAACACTTGTCCACCAAAACGCTGTAGAAACTCTGAACGACGCAGTTGATCCATCACTGGACCTTTCACCTCAGACAAATGCAATTGCACATCAGCCGCTTTTAAGCGCTCAGCAATGGCTTCCAAACTGTCCAAAGCACTGGCATCAATCAAGTTCACACCTGAACACATCAGCACCAAGTGCTTGCACTGTGGGTATTGCACCATCAACTCAATAATACGCTCCTCCAAATAGCGTGCATTGGGGAAGTACAAACTTTCATCCACCCGCAGCGAGACCACAGACTCACTTTGAATCACTGAAAAACGCTCGATATTACGGAAATGCTCACTGCCTGGTAACTGACCTACCACCGCACTGTGCGGGCGACTGGTGCGCCACAAAAACAGCAGCAGCGATAAGCTCACACCCATAATAATGCCAATCTCAACGCCCATAAACAGCACGCCAATCATAGTGGCTGCTTGTGCAATAAAGTCTTGTTTGGAGAAGCGCCAGGTACGTTTCAGCGACTTTAAATCCACCAGACTTAATACCGCGACAATAATAGTCGCCGCCAATACCGCATGGGGTAAATTATGGAACAGCGGTGTAAAGAATAAGGCCGTTAAAGCAATTCCCACCGCGGTTAACACACCTGCCATCGGTGTTTTAGCACCGGCATCAAAGTTAACAATCGAGCGTGAGAATCCGCCGGTCACAGGGAAACCACCACTGACAGCCGCGGCGATATTTGCAGTCCCTAAACCGACCAATTCTTGATCGGGATCAATACGCTCGCGACGTTTGGCCGCCAAGGTTTGTGCAACCGACACCGACTCAACAAAACCGACCAAACTGATCAATAATGCAGCAGGTAACAACTGAATCGCTAACTGCAGATCCATGGTCGGCATACGTAAGGCCGGCAAGCCTTCAGGAATCGCACCCACCACCTGTACACCATTATTGGCCAAATCACCCAGCGTCACCGCTAAGACAGACACAAGAATAGTCAATACGGGACCGGTTTTAGTTAAGCTATCCGCCCAACCTTGCGAGCAACCCAAGCCCAGTAGTATGCCTTTTAATCGGGTACGCACCAGCTGTAAAAACAGCAAGCACAAGCCACCGATAATTAAGGTAGGAATATGTATCAAGGGGATCTGGGCAGCCAGCGACGGCACTAATTCTAGTACCGTTTGCCCTTGCGCTTTGACCCCTAAAATATGCTTCAACTGGCTTAACGCAATCAGCAAGCCTGAGGCACTGATAAACCCAGAAATCACAGGATGACTTAAAAAGTTGGCTAAAAAGCCTAAACGTAAGACTGCCATCAATAACAGTATCAGCCCTGATAAGGCCGCTAGCAGCATCGCCGCACCAATATACTCTGCTGATTCAGCAGCAAACATCGGTCCTAAAGCAGCCGCAGTCATCAAGGAGATCACCGCAACCGGCCCCACAGCGAGGGTGCGACTCGAGCCAAAAATGGCATAGAGGATCAGCGGTGTAATACTGGCATACAGCCCAGTAATAGGCGGCAATCCCGCAAGCATCGCGTAGGCTAAGCTTTGCGGAATTAACATTAAGGTCACAATCACCGCGGCTAAACCATCTTTACCCGCGGTGGCTTTATCGTAAGAAGCTACCCAGTCAATACAAGGCAGCCAACGTTTTAGATTCACTCTTTTTTCCCTGCATCATAATTACATGCTGGATCAGCAATAGATGTATGTGGTTCATGATCAAGAACTTCAGCCTTAGCCAACCATTCACGACCTTTGAGCATCATGTCGAAGTAGATATAGGGCATAAAGCGCGCTTTAAGCTCCCAGGCAGAACGACGGGCAATCGTTGGATCCATCGGGAAACTCGGTAACAGTTTTCCACCGTAGCCAAACTCCGCCATAATAGCTTTACCACGCTCAACAACCAGCGGGCAGGCACCATAACCGTCATAGACAGCACGTACACCACGCTCAGTCAGTACGGAAATAATATTTTCGGCAACCACAGGCGCTTGTTTACGTACTGCAGCCGCAGTTTTTGCGTTGGGCGTTGAACACACATCACCCAGACCAAAAATATTGCCAAAGCGCGTATGACGTAAGGTATCGTCGTGCACTTCCAACCAACCATCGGCGTTAGCCAAGACACTCTCGCGAATAAAACGCGGTGCACGCTGCGGTGGTACTACATGTAAAAAGTCGAACGACTTCTCGACACGCTGCTGATTGCCCTCGGCATCAGTCACGTTAAACCATGCCTTACCTGCAGGACCATCCACTTCAACTAAGTTGTGTTGGAAGTTCAGTTGAGCATTGTATTTTTTAACGTATTCCATCAACGGTGGCACAAAATCAGCGACACCAAATAGCGCACCGCCAGCCGTATAAAACTCAGTTTCAATATTGTTTAATACGCCTTCTTTCAGCCACCAGTCTGCCGACATATACATAGCTTTTTGTGGTGCACCGGCACATTTAATTGGCATCGGCGGCTGGGTAAATAACGCCCGTCCTTTGCGTAAATTCTGGACTAACTGCCATGTATAGGGCGCTAACTCCAAAATATAGTTCGATGTGACGCCATTTTTACCTAAGGTTTCACGCACCCCTTTAATGGCATCCCAGTGCAGTTTTAAGCCTGGGCACACAATAAGTGTGCGATACGCCAACTGACGACCATCTTCCAGAATAACAGTGCTCTTTTCAGGTAAAAACCCAGTCACTGCCGCACGAATCCACTGCGCTTGCTCAGGAATGCATTTAGACATCTGGCGTTCAGTTTGTGAGCGAGTAAAAACCCCTGCCCCGACCATGGTCCAGCCCGGCTGATAATAATGCTGCTCACTGGGTTCAATCACGCCGATACGCAAACTGACATCGCGACTCAATAAACTTGCAGTCACCGCGCAACCTGCAGCACCACCGCCCACCACTAAAACATCATAGCGATTATGGTGTGCGCTATGAGTTGGATTAGGTGTCAGCACATCCTCTGCGCTGAGTTGCTGCAAGCGCGGCAATAAACCTGTTAAGTCATAACCCGCAACTTTTGCTGCATCCAAAATGGCCGCAGGATCAAGGTGATGCGCTTCACTGAGCGCCCATAAAGTGGATGAGCGAGTACCGGTACGACAAAAAGCCAGCACAGGTCCTTTGACCTGCGCCAACAATTGAGCAAAGTCTTTGATCTGCTCATCGGTTATTTGCCCTCCCACCACAGGTAAATAATGGTACTGCAGGCCTGAAGCTTGTGCAGCAGCGGCAAGATCAGCATTATTAGGCTGATCATCACCTTCATTATCAGGGCGATTATTAATCACTGTCAGAAAGCCCGACGAAGCGACGGAAGCCATATCTGCAGGTTGAATCTGCCCTATTACGGATAAAAAAGGCGTAAGTTTTTTGACTGCTTCCATCGATGTATCTCCTTAACAACTACAATGCATTGAGCGGTATTTTTAAGTAGCGTACACCGTTATCTTCCGCCGGTGGTAGATCACCTGCACGCATATTTATTTGCACTGATGGCAGAATCAAAGTGGGCATCGATAAGGTCGCATCACGCGCCGTACGCATTGCCACAAATTCATCTACAGTAATACCTTCACGCACATGAATATTATTCTGGCGCTCAGCAGCTACAGTGGTCTCGTTGCAATACTCATCACGTTCCGGTGCTTTATAGTCATGGCACATAAACATCCGTGTGCTATCTGGCAGTGCAAATAAACGCTGGATCGAGGCATACAAAGTACGCGCATCACCACCGGGAAAGTCACAACGCGCGGTGCCGTAATCCGGCATAAATAAGGTGTCACCAACAAATACCGCATCACCAATCACATAGCTTAAACAGGCTGGCGTATGCCCTGGTGTGTGCATCACTTCGACTGTGAGCTCACCAAAGTTTAGGGTGTCACCTTCACTGAGTAAGCGATCAAATTGACTGCCGTCAGTCGCAAATTGTGCTTCAGCATTAAATATTTCGCCAAACACTTTTTGCACAGTCGTAATATGTGAGCCAATCGCCAGTTGACCACCCAATTCCTGCTTAAGATAAGGTGCAGCGGATACATGGTCAGCATGCACATGGGTTTCTAAAATCCACTCAACCTGCAGTTGCTGCTCGCGTACAAAAGCAATAATTTTATCAGCGCTTGCCGTGTTGGTACGGCCTGAAGCCGGATCATAATCAAGTACCGAGTCAATGATCACACAGGCTGAAGAAGCCGGGTCTTGCACAACATAGCTGTAGGTATAAGTGGCGGGGTCAAAAAAACTTGTAACTGTAGGTCGCATAGTACCGTCCTCACAGACATATCAAATAAACATGCATTTGATCATACACAAGAAAAAGGAATATGCTTATAACAATTTAGAATATACCGTTAACAGCTCATATTCCAGAATAAAAAAAGGCACCGCTTAGGGTGCCTTGATAACCAGATGATACGCAGCTGCTATTTCTTACCGCAGCCTTTCTTACCACAGGTATTTAAACCAATCACGCTGTACAGCGGGCAGTTACCGATGGCACCAGTAATCACTGGAACAACACCCAACCAACCCCATACACCTACTGTACCTGTCAACGCCAGAGCAATAAGCACCAGCCCTACAATAACTCGTACAGCACGATCAATAGTTCCCATATTGCTTTTCATAATAATTCCTTCCTCACTGCTGCTTTTAGGATGTGACACAAGCAATATACTATACAACACGATAGATTGTTTCTACTGATCTACTTTTTTTGTAAAGTAATATTTGCAGTTATATTACTCAGCAGCAGGACAATACATCGTATATAAGGTTTCGATAACAGCTAAAGCTTGTGGGCTACTGATGCTGTAATAGATTTGCCGACCGTCGCGGCGTGTATCCACTAAGCCTTCACGGCGCAGCACACCCAGTTGCTGAGACAAGGTCGGCTGCACAATACTTAGACGCTCTTCGAGCTCACCAACATTCATCTCACCATGCACCAACTGGCACAACAGCAAAAGACGATCAGGATTACCCAGCGCTTTTAATAACTGCCCTGCAGCAGCGGCGTTATCACGCAGTTGTTCAATGTCGATAAAAACAGCCGAGTCACTCATTTACTACACCCCAAATCAAGTCAGCGCAGCATTGATTTATAGATTCCAAGTTAAATTAAGCTTGGTATGCCTCAAAAAATACGCGTTTTATTAGCGACTTATATTACCCTGCTCTATGCATTACCGAAACGAGCATATGCATATAAGCTTATAATATAAAAAAATACTTAACATTTAAATATATTATATTCTAATAGTAGAATGACTCACCTTGATGTACAGCAAGAGTTACTCTTTAACTTTTTCTGGCACAGTCAAGGCCCAAGCAAAACCCCACAACAAAGCACCCCCTCCCAGCCAAAACGCACCTTGCAAGGTGCCGTTTGCGGCTAACCATTGTCCAGTCAGCCAAGGCCCTGTCAGCTGAGTAAAGCCATAGAGAGCAACTAGAGCTGCAGATAAGCGTGGACCCTGATGTGGATGCAAAGTCCGTGCTAAGCGTTGGGTTAACAGCACCGTGCCTAAAAACGTACCACCGACCAATACAGCACAGAGCACCACACCCCAAGCCGCGGGTAATAATAACACCGCCAAGACACCCAGCAACTGCAGAATATAATTTAAACGCAGCGCCAGCGCATCGCCCATACGAGCACCGAGCTTGTTCCAGATCCATGGCGCCGGCAAAGTGGCTAACGCCACCAGCAACCAACTGCCATCGATCAAAAAACTACCCGGCTCAACGTGCAAACGGGCCAGCATCGGTAAAAACGTCATTGGCAAGATATAACCTAAGCCAGCGCCTGCATAAGAGAAAAATAGCGGCGTACTGGCACGGTCAAATAAACGAGTTGAAGGTGCTTGGCCCTGATTTTCAGGTAAAACAATGGGCGCAGGAATATCCAATACAGCCAACTGCCGCCAACCCCACCACGCTAAAGGCACGCTGAGTAAAAACGCTGGCCACCAGCGATCCGCGCCCTGCAACCACTGCGCTGGAAAAGCCACTAAAGCACTGGAAACTAATAAACCCACCCCCACGCCCAGATACACTAAACCGCTGGCAGCCGCACGGCCATGGCGCGCCAACCACTCCAAAATTAAGGACGGAGCTTGCACAAAGACAATACCGTTAGTGATGCCGTTAATCAGACGCAATACTGATAACGCTTCAACGCTCTCAGCTTGTGTCTGCAATAAAGTGCTTAAAACGTTAATAGCCAACGCCCAGGGCAATACTGTATGAATCTGCGCCACACGATGCCAACGCATCGCCAACAGCGCACCGACTAAATAACCAAGGTAGTTCCAGCTGGCAACATCAGCGCCCTGCTTGAGACTCAGCACCCCATCCTCAACCAGCCATGGCAGTAATGGGGTATAAATAAAACGCCCTAAGGTATGCACTACCAGCAGCACCAATGCGCCAGCAACAATCACCCGTAACAGGTCTGGAGTTTTCTGAGTCATAGGTCTTATTCTTATTACTAAAAAGTCAGTGTGCAGGGCTTTGGCGCGCGACGCTTTGCGACATTAGTGGCAAAGCGTCGCAGCAGCTTTTATCCCTGAATCTTTGCTAAACAGGCGAAAAACTGTGCTCGCCATGCGGCCTGCTGCGGTAAAGCGATAAAGAACGGATTTAAATAACTGTCGCGCGCAGCATAGGTTAAAGGCTCAGCTTGCAGATTTAATACCTGCCCACCGGCACCTTCGAGCACTCCTTGGGCTGCTGCGGTATCCCACTGCGAAGTGGGCGCAAGACGTGGATACAGATCTGCTGCACCTTCTGCCATCTGGCAAAACTTCAGTGAACTCCCCACATTAACCAAGCTCAGCGCTGGAAACTCTTGCGCTAAACCCTGCAGTAAAGTTTCTTGCTCTGGACTGCTATGGCGTTTACTTGCCACCACCACTAACTCATCCTGCGGCGCGGTGCGCATCTGCAAGGTACGCGTCTGGCCTTGCGCATCCTGACAGTAAGCGCCTAATTCAAGGCCACCGTAATACACAGCACCGGTGACTGGCACACCAACCACGCCAAAGACTACACGTCCTTGTTCAATTAAGGCGACATTCACCGTGTACTCATCACTGCCGCTGATAAACTCCTTGGTGCCATCTAGAGGATCGACCAACCACCAACGCGTCCATTGCTCACGCTGACTTAAAGAAATATCGCAATCTTCTTCTGAGAGCACTGGAATGCTGCTGTCTAACGCCGCTAAACCTGCTGCCAACACTTGATGCGCCGCCATATCTGCTGCAGTCACTGGTGAATCATCCGCTTTAGTCTGCACTGCCACATCAACCTGCCAATACGGCAAAGTGACTTGACCCGCAGCCTGCACTAATTCAAGTACAGCAGGCATCAAAGGATGCATCATGGCTGAAACTCTCCACGTTGCTGCAGCAAATCACGCACCACATACATCGCCGCTAAAGCACGCCCTTCAGTAAACTGCGGATGCTCTAATAAGCCCACTAGATTACGCAAACTCACAGTATCCACACGCATTGGCTCAGGTTCGTCACCTTCAAGGCGCGATGGGTATAAATCACGCGCCAGCACCACGGTAATACACTGACTCATATAGCCTGGCGATAAGCTCAGCTGCGCAATCACTTCCAGAGAACGTGCGGCAAAACCGGCTTCTTCTTGCAGTTCGCGATTGGCCGCTTGTAAGGCGTCTTCACCGGGATCAATTAAACCCTTAGGTAATGACAGCTCATAGTTTTCACTGCCGGCGCAATATTCTTCAACCAACAGCACGTTTTCATCATCGGCCATAGCGACAATCATTACCGCACCTAAACCACCGGCTTTACCGCGCAAGCGCTCATACGTGCGCTCAACACCATTACTAAAGCGCAGCTGTAATTGTTCGACACGAAAAATATTACTACGCGCCACTTCTTCACAGGTCAAGATGACTGGTTTTTCTCGCATAACAAAACTCCCAATACTGATACAGGTATCATAGCGCGCTTGAACGCAGTTTTAGAGAGATTTAACTATGCAACAGCTTCCTTGGGCGCAAATTGATACTGTTTTATTGGATATGGACGGCACTTTGCTCGACCTACATTTTGATAATCATTTTTGGCTGCACTATTTACCACAATGTTATGCCGATAAAAATGGACTTTCACGCGCCGACGCCGATGCCTATTTACAGCCTTTATTTGCCTCTTATACCGGTCAGCTTAATTGGTACTGCATGGATTTCTGGAGCAAAACGCTGGATCTGCCGATCAAGCAAATGAAGCGTGATACCGCGCATTTAATTGATCTGCGCGCCAATTCAGATAAATTTTTAGCAGCCCTCAAGCAAGCCGGCAAGCGCTGCGTATTGGTCACTAATGCGCACCGTGACTCCTTACATATCAAACTTGAGAAAGTGCATTTAGAGCCACTGCTGGATGTGATTGTCAGCTCGCATGATTACGGCTATCCAAAAGAAGATCAGCGCTTCTGGAACAGCTTAAGCGAGCACATCGACTATCAGCCTGAGCGCAGCTTATTTATTGATGATAGTTTACCGGTGCTACGCAGCGCTCAGCGTTACGGCATTGGTCATTTACGTGCGGTGCTGCAACCTGATAGCCAAGGTGCAGATAAAGACTGTGCAGAATTTATCCCATCAACGGATTTATTAACTTTAGTCAGCAATCTATAAGCACGGCCCGCGGGCCTTATAGTCTGGGCCGCTCACAACGCAAGATCAGCCAGCACTACAAAACCCTTATGAGCCAAGCAGCACGTTCTGCTTGGCGCAATCAGCTAGAGGTCGAAAATATACTCAGGTTTGAGGATGTCTTTAAGCTGGTTGTAATTCAGACTTAAGCGTATATCGCCTTCCACATAAGGCCCTAAGATATAGGGTGGATAGCTGAAGGTCAGGCCCTGTTCATTAAAGACAAAATTATCCGTCAGTAAAATTTCCGCCTGCTTGGATGAGCTTTCACCCAGCCAGCTCTGTGCATAATCAGCATAGTTTTGCTGATAACTTTCACGCAATGCTTCAAAGAGCTTTGCATGGGCGAAGGGTTGTAAAAGATC
>LFRM01075176.1_pt1 | contig 20630 bp, 22 predicted proteins | sample 618341 | NCBI WGS metagenome assembly LFRM01 (sample SAMN03654438, study PRJNA283298) | anaerobic digester metagenome | isolation source: pool of bioreactors CSTR01a, CSTR02a, and CSTR03a thermophilic anaerobic... | place: Denmark: Kgs. Lyngby | collected 2014-05-21 | reverse complement strand
GAATTATCAAGAATCCTGATGAAACACCTGGACTTCAACTGGAAAACACAGGATTAAACAGGAGCATAGAGGTTTCAGGAAAAATCCTAGAGGCACAATATAGCGTTGATGATCATTTTTTGCTGTTCACCACAGAAGATTGTCCCTTTGAAGAAGCATTGCATATCTATTATTTAAGTCCGCAACTGGACGTCCTGGATGCTTTGGAGCTTTCGGCGGTATACACCGCTGGCATGCTTGGTGATCTTGCTGTGGACAACGATGATACGATCCGGTTTTCTTTTTTTGAAAAGAACGAATGCTGGACATTGAAAATATTGCCTAAGCCGGAATATGCTTTTTTTGACAGGCGACACCCTGTTAAAAGAAAAATGCCTTTTTATATTAAATGCTGGCTGAAGCTAAATAAATAAGTAGCTGTTTGGCAAGTGCATGGCCTTTTTCTGCATGAGGTTGATTGTCACAATCATGTAAACAGGCTGCCGTAAGCTTGCTGAAAATGTAAAATCTGTCCTGTTTGACTCCATTGTTCTGAGGGTTATATGAGTTTCCGTGTATTGTCTGTGTCAGCCCTGCTGGCTGGTGTTGTTTTTAGTGGTTCCCTTCAGGCTGAAACCCTGGTTTTATACACCAGCCAGCCCGCCCAGGATGCACAAATGACGGTGGATGCTTTTGAAAAGGCCCATCCCGGCACCAAGGTTGAATGGGTGCGTGATGGCACCACGAAATTAATCACCAAACTGCGAGCTGAAATGGCGGCAGGGGTGGTTAAACCCGATGTGTTGTTAATTGCAGACAGCGTTACACTGGAACAACTGAAAAAAGAAGGCATTCTGGCGGCATACCAGTCAGAAGAAAGCAGGGAATATGACCCGGCCCTGTTTGACAAGGATGGCTATTATTATGGCACCAAGCTGATTACCACCGGTATTGCCCATCATGCCAATGCCAAGGAAAAACCGGCATCCTGGAATGATTTGCTCAAGCCTGCATATAAAAACCAGGTGGCCATGCCCAGCCCCCTGTATTCCGGTGCTGCATTAATTCACCTGTCCACCCTTACCGCCAACCCTGATTTTTCATGGAAATATTACGAAAGCCTCAAGGAAAATGGTGCTTCAGCACTCAAAGGCAATGGCAGCGTCCTGACTGCGGTGGCTTCCGGTACCAGCCCGTATGGCGTGCTGGCCGACTATATGGCCATACGTGAAAAAGCCAAGGGTGCACCGATTGAGTTTGTGTTTCCAACAGAAGGCGTCAGCCTGGTTTCCGAACCGGTTGCCATCATGAAAGACAGCAAGCAGCCAGAACTGGCCCGCAAGTTTGTTGACTTTGTCTTGTCTGAGCCAGGCCAGCAGCTGGTACTTGAACAAGGTTATCTGCCTGCCCGCAATGGCATGAAAACACCGGCGGGTTTCCCCGAACGTAGCCAGATCAAGCTCTTGCCTTTTGATGCAGCCAAGGCACTGGAAAATTCAGCAGCAGACAAGGAAGGATTCAGCAAACTTTTTAACTGATTGTCTACCGGCAGTTTAAAATCAGGCGCTTGTGTGTCAGCATAAGCGCCTGAATGTTTCTTTTTTTATGTTAAATCCGCAACTCTTTTCTTTCAGGAACACAACCCGGCATGGGTGGGTATTGGGTCTGTTGCTTATTATTTTCCTTGTCAATGTTTTGCCAAGCCTGCGACTGCTGGCCGAGGCATTGAGCGATATCGTTGCGGGGGAAAAGTCCAGCTTCTGGAAAGTGTTGCAGTCTTCGGCCACCTGGCAGGCGACCTGGCACAGCCTGTACACCAGTGTGCTGGCAACCTTGCTGGCGCTGGTACTGGGGGCCGGACTGGCTTTTTTCATTGCCTTGACCAATATCCGGGGCAAGTCATTCTGGGTGTTCATGTTCATGCTGCCCATGATGATTCCGCCCCAGGTAACCGCTTTAAGCTGGCTGCAGCTGATGGGGCCGGGTAGTGCCCTGTTGCAGCTGTTGGGCATCGCTCCTGGGCTGGGCAGTCCGCAACCTCTGTATTCAGCTTGGGGCATTGTCTTGCTAATGGGCATCCAGCATGTCCCCTTGGTGTTTTTGTCGGTGCGAACCAGTTTGCTGGTTTTGCCCAAGGAACTGGTTGAAGCCGCCCGCCTAAGTGGCGCTTCCCAGCATCGCATTATGCTTGATATGATTTTTCCGCTTTGCAAAAACGGGATACTGGCCGGTGCAGCCATCGCTTTTGTGTCGGCTCTGGGTAATTTTGGCATACCGGCCATGCTGGGCATTCCTGCTTCTTATTATGTGCTGCCCACGCTTATCTACCAGAAAATGGCTGATTTCGGGCCGTTGATGCTTAATGAGGTATCTAGCCTGTCCGTGATCGTGGGGGCGATTGCCATGCTGGGCGTGTGGGTCCAGCACCGTTTTCAGTCCAGAATGGCTTTGGTTGGCATGCCGGGCAAGTCACTGGCCTTTGATCTTGGTAAAGCCCGCATCGGCTGTGAAATCGGCCTGGGACTGATCATTACGCTGATTCTTGTCCTGCCTGTATTGGCTTTGGTGGCCAGTTCCCTGGTTCCTGCCATTGGTGTGCCCTTGCGTTATGATAATGTCAGTTTTTCTGCCTATGCCCATATGCTGGCCGGGCAAGGAGTGACCTGGCGTGCTGTTAAAAACAGTATGTTTTTGTCACTTAGTGCCGCGTTTATCCTGACGTGTCTGGTGTTGCCGTTGGCTTATATCACCGTCAGGCGTCCCCGCCGTTTGTATTCCTTTGTCCTGTTGCTGGTGGATATACCTTATGCCTTGCCGGGTGTGGTGCTGGCCATTGCCTGCATTTTGTTGTTTGCCAAGCCTGTTCCCATTTTGCAAATCAGTTTGTATGGCAGCTTGGGGATTATTCTGTTTGCCTATTTGTCGCGTTTCCTGACAGTCAGTTTCAAGCCTGTCTACGCCAGTATGCTGCAGCTGGATGGTGCTCTTGAAGAGGCGGCCCGGTTATGCGGCGCTTCCATGGTACGAAGATGGCGCGACATTGTATTTCCCCTGCTGGCACCAGCGGCTTTTGCCGGGTTTCTGCTGGTTTTTCTGATTGCGGTGAATGAACTGACCGTTTCGGCACTGTTATGGAGTGCCGGCAATGAAACGCTGGGGGTTCTTGTGTTTAATCTTGAAGATGGTGGGGAAACGGTGCTGGCTTCAGCCATTTCCGTTTTGATTGTTATGATGATTGCGTTGTTAATGCTTGTGTTGGGCATAGTGGGCCGCAATCTGCCAAAAGGGGTTATTCCATGGCGCAGCTAGTATTGGACAGGGTGGTAAAATCGTTTGGCAAGACCCCGGTGGTGAATGAGTTCAGCCTTGAGGTACCTGCGGGTTCGTTTGTGGCATTGCTGGGTCCAAGTGGATGCGGCAAGACAACCTTGTTACGTATGCTGGCCGGCTTTGAGCAGGTAGACCAGGGAACGATTCAGGTTGATGGCAGGCAACTGGCCGGAAACAATCTTCACGTCTCGCCAGAACAGCGCAACATGAGCATGGTGTTTCAGTCGTACGCATTATGGCCTCACATGAATGTGATGGACAACGTCGGTTACGCCCTGAAACTGAAAGGTGTCAAAGGAGAAGACTATCGGCAGCAGGTCATGCAGGCACTGGATACGGTTAATCTGTCCCATCTGGCTGAACGGGCGCCGCAAGATCTTAGCGGTGGGCAGCGCCAGCGTGTTGCCTTGGCCCGCTGTCTGGTGTCACATCCCGACGTCGTGCTGCTGGACGAGCCACTGGCTAACCTGGACCAACATTTGCGGGCTTCCATGGAAGAGACTTTTCGTGAGTTTCACCGCAGAACCGGGGCAACGTTTGTGTATGTCACGCATGACCAGGCGGAAGCCATGGCACTGGCCGACCGTATAGCTGTGATGAATCACGGCCGGCTGGAGCAATGGGATACGCCCGAGCAGCTGTACCAGTATCCGCAAAACACCTGGGTGGCGCGTTTCATTGGGCAGGGTTCGATCCTTTATGTGCATCGCAACACGGATAACCGTCTTTTGTCGGGCCCGGAAGTCATGCAATTGCTGTCTTCTTCACTGGGATCAACCCGGCAGGCCATCCTGGTAAGGCCCGAGCACGTCAGGGTGGTGGAAAACGGGATTGAGGTAAAGGTGCTAAGCCGTGTTTTTAAAGGCGAGCGTTATAAATACACCGCTCGCCTGCAGGATGGACAGGAACTTGGTTTTTTTCATCCGGCGCGTCTGGAGCTTGAACGCAAGGTTTGCGTACAGGTGGAACAGGCCTGGGCCCTGCTGGATTAATTGAACATTGTAAGCAGCCAGGCCAGCAGGAAGGGGGCAGCAAGGCTAAGGACCGCTCCGCTGAAAATGGCGGTGGCAATGTAATGGTTGCCCGACATTTTCTTGATAATGGGCAGGGTGGTGTCCAGAGCCGTAGCCCCGGCAGTGCCGATGGCAGGTACCGGGTGGCGCGCGCCCAGAAAAAACAGCACTACGATAGAGAGCAATTCCCTGAACAGGTCAGTCATCAGGGACGTGGCACCGTAGAATTCCCCCAGACGGGCCGTAACCATGACACCAGACAGTGAGAACCAGCCGAAGCCGGCAGACATGACCAGGCCATTACGGATATCCATATCTATTAACCAGGCAACGCAGGCACCGCCAAACAGTGAAAACAGAATAACCACGATTGGCGTGGCAATGGCCCTGAATTGCAGGAACTTGAAGGAAATGGGGGCGTTGACCAGGTCTATGCCAATGAGCACCAGCAATATGTACAGGAAAGTTTCAACCGAAGGCAGCAGTTCGGTATTGAGTTGGGCCATTAGCAACAGCTTGGCCAGGCCAATGCCCGCCAATATAAAGGCAAAGGCAATGCCACACTCCCAAACCACATGCCAAATGCCAAAGTCAGAGGTGGCTTCGGCAGTGTTTTTGGGGCCTTTTGGAAAGAGCATCCATAAACCAATAAAAGAAAAAATCGTAGTACCCAGCGCATAGGCCATGGCAATGCCCAGGATTTGCGTTACATTTTGCAGGTTTTCCAGTTGCAGGCCAAACTTGTAGCCAATCGCAAACAGCAGCAGCCAGACAAAAGGCGTAATCAGGCGGGCCAAACGGGCTGACTGGGTGGCAGGCAGGATTTTTCCAATTAACAGGCCAAGAACCAGATACAGACAAATTGGCAATAATGAGATGAGCAGGTCTTTCAAGGGGTATGCCTTTTTGGAGCCTCATGGAGTGGTCATGCATGGGTGCCCACCCCATGAGGCCAATAATGGGATTCAGGCCGGGTTGTTTTTATTGAAGGCGGCCAGTTTTTCTTTTAGTGCTTTTTTGATGGCAGGCCACTCTTCACGGGCGACACTGTACATGACCGTATCCCTGACAGAGCCGTCACGACGCCTTGCGTGGCCGCGCAACACGCCGTCTTTTTTTGCGCCCAGCCTTTCGATGGCGTTTTGTGAAGTGTGGTTGAGGGTGTCGGTACGCCAGCCCACGACATTGGCCTGCAGGCTTTGGAAGGCATAAAACAGCAACAGGTATTTGCAGGCGGTATTCACATGGGTGCGTTGCCAGGATTTGGCATACCAGGTATAGCCAATTTCAAGCCGGGCAATATCGGCAACAATATCGTGATAGCGGGTGGTGCCGATTATTTTTTTGGTTTTGGCGTCAAGGACGGTAAACGGCAGCATGTGGCCATCTTGTTGACCTTTCAGGGCAGCTTCAATATACGCGGTTTCCTGGCCCGGCTCGGGCACCGAGGTATACACCAGGTTCCAGAGTTCGCCATCACTGGCGGCATTTTTCAGGCCTTCGGCATGGGCAAGGCGCATGGGCTGAAGAATAACGCCAAAACCTTCAAGCTGTATCGAGTGGATGGGGGTGGTAAAAGGAGCAACTGCTGGCTGGCCGGTTTCTGAAAAAAGAGTCATGATGTAAGGCGGCAAAGAAAAACAAACGGGAATGAAAACCAGAAAAATCACAGTGTATCAGATTGCGGCCAGTGCCCCGCTTCTTGGCCTTGTCTTGACGGCGCAAGGGACATGTCTGTGGAGCAATATGCCTGCATACCATGCGCGGCCTTTTTTACCGGCATAAAATTCAAGCCATCTATAATGAGTCAGGATAAAGGTGTTCCCTAGTGGCAAGAAACAGGTCTTGCGGTTATTATCGGTTTGTAGCGGATAGGAAAACCTTCTGTATAGAATAGAAAAATTTTGTTTTGCCTTCCGTTTTTGATTAATTTGTAAAGGAAATTCAGGCATGAAAATCAGAAAAATATTGATTGCTGCGGGTTTGGCATGTTCTGTCCTTGGGATGGGCAATCTTGCCGTTGCCAGTGAGTGGAAAGAAATCCGCATTGGGGTAGAGGCCACTTATCCGCCCTTTGAATACAGAAACGCCAAAGGTGAAATGGAAGGGTTTGACGTGGATGTGGCCAATGCCATCTGTGGCAAACTGGACGCCAAATGCGTTTGGGTCGAGCAATCTTTTGATGGCCTGATTCCGGCGCTTCAGGCACGCAAATTCGAAGTTATCCATTCCAGCATGACTGCCACCGAAGCGCGGGCAAAAGTCATCGCCTTTACCGATCCCCTGTATTCCATTCCTACCCAGCTGATTGCCAAAAAAGGCAGTGGCATCCTGCCTGCTGCAGAGTCCTTAAGCGGGAAACGCCTTGGCGTGTTGCAGGGCACTACCCAGGAAACCTTTGCCAAAAAAGCCTGGGGCAAAGGGGGCGTGCAAATTGTGTCTTACCAGGATCAGTCACAAACCTATGCCGACTTGCGGGCTGGCCGTCTTGATGCCGCCTTGCTTGAAAAACCCAATGCGATTGCCGGTTTTCTGGATACCCCCGACGGCAAGGATTTTGAATTTGTCGGAGAAGTCCTGTCTGGTGACCCCATCCTGACCAATGAAATTGCCATGGGATTGCGCAAATCCGATGTGAAATTGAAAGAGGCCATTAACAAAGCCATTAATGAACTGGCCGCAGAAGGTACAATTGCGGAAATTGCCAGCAAATATTTTCAGCCCGGTGAAATCGGTCTGATGCAGGCCAAATAAACACCAAGCCTGAGTGGCATTACAATCAATTGAAGCAGTCGCTTGATTGAGCAATCCCGGGTTGCTCAATCATTTTTGTTTTTAAGGGAAACACATGTTTTTGCATGGCTATGGGGGGCAGATCCTGGACGGCACTTGGGAAACCATCAAGCTGGCGCTTTTGTCGCTGGTGGTGGCTTTTTTGCTGGGGCTGATCGGGGCAAGCGCAAAACTGTTCGGGAATTTTCTGTTCAAGGGGGTTGCCCAGGCCTATACAACGCTGGTACGTAGCGTACCCGACCTGGTTTTGATGTTGCTTATTTTCTTCAGTATTCAAATGGGTCTTAATAATATTACTGATGCCCTGGGCTTGCCCATGCTGGAAATTGACCCATTTGTGGCGGGGGTGCTAACCATCGGGTTCATTTATGGTGCCTATTTTGCAGAAACTTTCCGTGGCGCTTTTCTGGCGGTACCCAAAGGGCAGCTGGAAGCGGGTAAGGCATTTGGCATGAGTAACAGGCAGGTTTTCAGTCGCATCCTGTTTCCGCAAATGATGCGCTTTGCCTTGCCGGGTATTGGCAATAACTGGCTGGTCTTGCTAAAGGCAACCGCCCTGGTGTCAATTATCGGCTTGTCTGACCTGGTTCTGGTAACGCAAACGGCAGGTCGTGCAACGTCTAGCATGTTCCTGTTTATTGCAGTGGCCGGCCTTATTTATCTGATGCTTAACACCATTTCCAGCGTGATATTGTGGTGGCTTGAGAAAAAATACTCTGTTGGCGTTCGTGAGGCTCACTTATGATTGAGTCCTTTGAGAATTTCCTGAGTATCATCAATGAATACTGGGCGCCATTTTTATATTGGGATGGTACCCAGTACTCGGGCCTGGCAGTAACCTTGTGGATTCTAACCCTGTCAGTGGTGCTGGGTTTTGTGCTGGCCTTGCCGCTATCGGTCATGCGGGTTTCCAAAAACAAATTCATCTGTGGTCCGGTCTGGTTATTTAGCTGGGTTTTCCGGGGAACGCCGTTTTATGTGCAGCTGTTGCTGATTTACAGCGGTATTGTAGGGCTAGAGTTTGTTCGTGATACACCCCTGTTACACGCTTTTTTCATGAGCGGTTATAACTGTGTGGTACTGGCGCTGTTGCTAAATACCCTGGCTTACACCATAGAAATTTTTGCCGGATACATTAAAGCCACCCCATACGGAGAGCTGGATGCCGCCAGGGCCTATGGCATGTCGCGCTGGAAAATGTATACCCGTATCATTCTTCCTTCCGCCTTGCGCCGTGCCTTGCCCGCTTACAGCAATGAAGTCATCTTGATGCTGCATGCCACCTCGTTGGCATTTACGGCTACGGTGCCCGATATCCTTAAAGTTGCACGGGATGCCAATGCGGCAACCTATTTAACGTTTGCCTCGTATGGCACGGCGGCACTTTTGTATATGTCAATTTCGTTTGTATTGGTTTGGGCATTCAGGCGGGCAGAGCGTCGCGCACTGGCCTTTCTGGCATACGAAAACAATTAGGAAAGCCATGTATAAACTAGATGTTAAAAAAATACATAAATCATATGGTCAAAACGAAGTCCTGAAAGGCGTTTCGTTGCAGGCCAGCGCCGGAGACGTGATTGCCTTGATTGGCTCAAGCGGTTCTGGCAAAAGCACTTTTTTACGCTGTATCAATTTTCTTGAGCAACCCAATAGCGGCAGTGTTTTCCTGAATGGTGAGGAATTGACGGTTGTCCAGGATAAAAAAGGCCGTTTGCGTGTGTCTGATGAAAAGCGCCTGCAATTGTTCAGGACTAAACTGGCCATGGTGTTTCAGCATTTCAATTTGTGGGCACACATGACGGCTGTGGAAAACGTGATAGAGGCCCCCATGCAGGTGTTGGGCGTTAAAAGAAACGAAGCACTTGAGCGTGCCCGCCATTACCTGAACAAGGTGGGGCTGTCTGCGGCGGTGGAAAAACAATATCCTTCCCAGATGTCTGGCGGGCAGCAGCAGCGTGTGGCCATCGCACGCGCCCTGGCCATGGAGCCCGAGGTCATGCTGTTTGATGAACCCACCTCAGCCCTTGACCCGGAACTGGTGGGTGATGTGCTGAAGGTCATGCAACAATTGGCCGAAGAAGGGCGCACCATGATTGTGGTGACCCATGAAATGGGGTTTGCCCGTAACCTGGCTTCGCAGGTGATGTTTTTGCATCAGGGTACGGTAGAAGAACAGGGTACGCCTGATGAGGTATTCAACAATACACAGAGCCCCCGTTTACAACAGTTTTTATCAGGCAATTTAAAGTAGTAATAATATGACCTTAACAATAACAATGATTGTCGCCCTTCTTGCGTTAGGGGCGTTTGGTGGCTTTATGGCCGGTTTGCTGGGTGTTGGTGGCGGTATGGTGCTGGTGCCTTTCCTGACCATGCTGTTTACCTGGCAGAAAATGCCCGCCGATATTGCGGTGCATTCAGCCATTGCAACTTCCATGAGCATGATTATGTTTACGTCTTTGTCAAGCATGCGGGCGCATCATAAACAAGGTGCGGTGCTGTGGCCGGTTGTTTATTCATTGGTGCCGGGCATTATTTTAGGCGGATTGCTGGCCGGTGGCGTGGCCTTCAGATTTATCAGCATGGCTTGGCTGGCCTTGTTTTTTGCGGTTTTTGTGGGCTATTCAGGGCTGAACATGTTAAAAAACAAAAAGCCCAAGGCGTCACGTCAGTTGCCAGGGGTGGCCGGTCGTACTGCCGTAGGTACGGGTATCGGGTTTATTTCCGGTCTAGTCGGGGCAGGGGGCGGTTTTCTGTCGGTGCCGTTTATGGTCTGGTGTAATGTGCCCATCCGCAATGCGGTGGCTACTTCGGCTGCGCTGGGGTTTCCAATTGCGGTTGGCAACAGTATCGGGTATATCAGTTCGGGTATTGAAAAAATTGGTATTCAGGGTGGGATGCTGGGTTATGTGTATTGGCCGGGCTTGCTGGTGCTTATTACCATGAGCGTGATGTTGGCACCGCTGGGGGCAAAGTGTGCGCATAGCTGGCCGGTTGACAGGCTGAAGCGGATTTTTGCTGTTTTACTGTTTTCGATTAGTGCGTATATGTTGTATAAGTCGCTGTCGGCGTTTGGAATTATTTAGGACGGCTTGCCGTTTTTTGCAAAGCTATACGTATCCGGGCCTGATTAAGGCTGCCAGTTTGCTCCGACGCCCCTTTGGGCCGAAGTCGCTGCACTGGCAGCCTTAATCAGGCCCTTTTTGGTTTGTGAAGTCTTTAACGGAATCCTGGTGGTAGGTTAATCGTTTTTTGAGTTTTATTGCCCGGTTCTTTTCAGGGTGCCGTAGTATCCCTGTCTTATTTCTTGGGTGTCCTGAAAACCTTGTTGTCATTGTAAAAGCTGACTTGTGACTGCTCTTCATGCCATCCGGGAATGCCAAAAATCTGCAACGGGATGAAAGGTTTGGTTTGCAGGGTTTGTTCTGTCAGGAACCCGGCCAGATAATCGTCCACTTGCTCGATGTCCGTTTCTGAAAATATCTCAGGCGTGTCGGGATCGGTCTTGTCTTTACCGGTTACTTCAGTTCCAGGGTGGTTTGAAGCTGTGTGTTGGTGACTGGGTGCAATGAAATTGGGTATCCGGATGGCGTGGGCGGTAATGGCTTTGTAAGGGGCCACCAGTTTTTCCAGCAGGGCATGGCCGAAGGCGATAACCCGGGTTTGGCGCCACAGGGGGCGTAAGGTCTGGAAGGCGGTTTGCCACTGTTTGGCTTGCAGGGCTTGCCAAAGCGGGTCGGGGCACTGGATGAAGAAGCCGTTTTCATCGATAACGGTGATGGCATCTCTTATTTTTCCTCGGGTATCACCAACACCGGCTTGTCTTATTTGCGCCGCCTGTAACTGGTTAAGGCGGATTTTGGTGTTTGGGAAGGTAAACCAGCACAGGGCATTGAAATAATCATGCAGGCCATCACGGGTAGGAACATTGCCGGTTTCATAAATATAGGTTTCATAGGCCATGCCGGCGGGCAGGGTTTCCTGGGGCACGAAGCTAACTGGCAGGTGGGCAGGCCGATGTTGGTTCAGGAGTGCGTGAACGCTGGGTATGGTTTGCCGGGGGGCTGGGAAACGGGTTTTCCAGGGGGACCAGTAGGGGGCGTCAAGACTGATCTGGTTCAGGACAGAAATGGGCATGGCGTTGTAAGCAGGTTAACCCGCCCCTGGGGCAAGGGCGGTGAAGATAAAACCGGGTGGTAACGGGCGTGGTGGGGGCTTATTTCTTGAAAGTGACTTCAGGTATTTTGTCGCCCCAGGGCATTAAAGGGACACCCGATATGCTGTTGTAAGGCGAGCCTTCAATAACCCGTTCACTCACCACCAGGTAAACCAGTGTTCTGTTGGGTTTATCCAGCAAGCGGGTCACATTAAGACCTTTGAATAACAGGCTCATGCGTTGGGTGAAGATATTTTCTTTTTTGTCGGGAATGGCTTTTGCCGCCTTGATGGGGCCAACCTGACGGCACGAGATGGCAAAGCGTGAGGGGTTTTCCGCCAGGCCCAGGGCACCCGAGATACCGCCGGTTTGTGCATGTGACAGGTGGCATACAACGCCTTCAATATCGGGGTCATTAAAAGACTGAACGCATACTTTGTCGTTATTCACAACGCGCCAGGTAGTGCTGACGCAGCCCACCTCTTCAGCTTTTGCGGCAGGTTGAAAGAAAAAACCGGACAGGGCAAGGGTAGCCAGAAGTATTTTTTTCATGGTAAACGTCTTTTGGGTGGTTGATCGGGTGTCAATGGGGCGTGTATTCCCTTATATTCACAACAGTACTGTTGATGACAGCTATAGTATGATTATCTGAATTTTATTATTGTAGTGTTAAAAATGAACCAGCTGGAAAAACTGCGCATAGATAAATGGCTTTGGGCTGCCCGTTTCTACAAAACCCGTTCGCTTGCTGCAACCGAAGTTGGCAAGGGCAGGGTAGATGTGAATGAACAGTCCTGCACCAAGCCTGCCCGGGAAGTCAAAGTGGGCGACAGGCTCACCATCAGGCAGGAACGCATGCATCGGGTCGTGGAAATAAAGGTCCTAAGTGCCGTACGCGGCCCGGCTCCGGCAGCGCAGTTGCTGTACGAAGAAACCCCCGAAAGCATTCAGGCCCGGGAAGCGGAAAAAGAAAGAAGAAGGCTGGCCAATGAGCCTGCCGATACCATTTTGGATGGCCGCCCCACCAAACGGGACCGGCGTTACCTGGATGATTTGAAACGGCGGTATTAAACACCATCCCGTCTGATTCAATATTTATCTGTTTAGCCGTAAAACATCGTCCTTCAGAGGCTGCCGCAAAGATCGTTGAAGCATACACTGTTGAATATATTGAAAACGACAGGACACGTAATAAATATAGCCTGAAAGATTTTGTACCTTGATGTTCAGTAGCTGGTACGCGGATGCGTAGCTGGTCGTTGCTTCGATGCGTCCGGCGCACTCTTGAGTCGGTGGCCGCCGAGATCAACTCCATGCTTCGGGGATAGATCGCCTATTACGGTCGATTTAATTGCGCCGACTCGACAGATACAGCTTTTCAATAACTGATAGAACAAAAATACCGGGAAATCATGAAAACACTCCTGCTTGCAATTACTTATTGTGAGAGGGAGCTCTGTTCAGATTTAAATTTTTTTAATCAATTTGTAAATTCTTGTTGTTAGGATTGTAAAAATCACAAATTTTTACAAAAAAAGAGTTGTTGTTATGAACATAAATTTTGCCAAGCTTTGGAAATATCACCCTGAAATTAATGGAGATAAAAACCCTTGCCGTAAAAAAGATGGTAGTAAAGCTTTTGATGATCAATGTGCAATTCGGATTGGTTTTGCCTTGGCTCAATGTGGTTATGATATAACTAAACTAAAAGCTGAGTCTTGTTGGTTCCACTCAAAATGTGAAGGGCATATATTACGAGCGGAAGAGCTTGCTAATGCTCTTTCCAGAACAGTGATTCCTGGAATATTTCCCGTGCTCAAAATAACTGCAGCCAATTTTGAAGATGCTCTTAAAAACCAAACAGGAATAATGTTTTTTAAAGATTACTGGAGAAGAGGCAAAGAAAGCTTTGATAATCGGACTGGTGATCATATTGACCTCTGGAATGGTTCTCGTTTAACCACATTATCCAGTTGGTTTCGTATTCAGTGGGGATTAAGTATAGAAGGAGAGTTTAGTGATTTCTTTGATTCTAAAGAAATCTGGTTTTGGAAAGTGCTATGAAGAAGTTGAAACTTTTTTGTGCAACGCTTGTGGGGGCCATATGTGGCCTGGTCCTAATGCGTTTTACATACCCACTACTAACTGAGCATCTGGTTGGCCCCATTCATGGTGAAGACCAGATGTCGCTCAATGCTTCCATATTCTTTATTGGCGTACCTGTTAGCATGCTGATTGGAGCGGGTTTAAGCTATGCCGCATTTACCCGGTTTTGTTCCGCACATAAAACCAGACATAAGCGTAAATAAGTGGTATGTTTTGTATTCAAATAAAAATATAAAAAACACCCACAAAGGAGGCTTTATGTCTATTCATTTCAAGCGAAGTACCATAGTTACATTCCTTGGTTTGGCATTACTGGCCGGGGGTTCTGTTACACCGTTGCAGGCCAAAACCACAGCCCCCGTAGCACCGCCCCAGGTGCAGTATGACTATGATATGGATATCTTCCATCCAGTCATTGCGCATAACGGGATGGTGGCAACCGAACAGCATCTGGCGTCAACGGTAGGGCTGGATATCCTGAAAAAAGGGGGCAATGCCGTTGATGCCGCCGTGGGTATCGGCTTTGCGCTGGCAGTAGTGTTGCCCAATGCCGGTAACCTGGGCGGTGGCGGGTTCATGATGGTGCATGACAAAGATAGCGGCCAAACCATTGCGCTTGATTTCCGGGAAATGGCACCGGCCAAGGCCAGCCGTGATATGTATCTTGACGAAAAGGGAGACGTGGCTGCAGGCCGTTCGCTGTATACCCACCTTGCGGTTGGGGTGCCGGGTACGGTGGCCGGTATGGAACATGCCCTGAAAAAATGGGGCAGCATGCCACTGGAGCAAGTTATTCAACCAGCGATTGACCTGGCTGAAAACGGTTATATCGTGAGCAGTTCACTGGCAGAAAACCTGGCCGCCACCAAAGAAAGCCTGGGCAAATGGGAAACCACCAAGGCGATCTTCTTCAAGGATGGCGAACCTTTGAAAGCGGGTGATCTGCTGGCGCAGAAAGACCTGGCCGAATCCATGCGTTTAATTGCCAAAGACGGTGGAGACGCTTTCTACAAGGGGAAAATTGCAGACCTGATTGTAGAGGAAATGGGAAAGCATGATGGCCTGATCACCAAAGAAGACCTGGCCAATTACAAGGTGGTTGAACGTGAGCCGGTCAAAGGCACCTATCGGGGATATGAAGTGGTTTCCATGCCGCCACCCAGTTCTGGCGGTATTCATGTCATTCAAATGCTTAATATGTTCGAGGGCCATCATCTGAATGAAATGGGGCATAACAGCGCAAAAACCATCACGCTAATGGCCGAGTCCATGAAACGGGCCTATGCCGACCGTTCCGAGTATCTGGGTGATCCCGATTTCAACAAAGTGCCACAAAAAGGGCTTACCTCAAAAGACTATGCAAATAGCCTTGTTTCAGGCATGTCATTGGACAAGGTAACGCCCGCCAAGGAAATTTTACCGGGCAAGCCCCAGCCTTATGAAAGCGATCAAACCACGCATTATTCGGTGGTGGATAAAAATGGCAATGCAGTGGCCGTTACCTATACCCTTAACCTGAATTTTGGCAGTGGTATTGTGGCTGGCGAAAGCGGTATTTTGCTGAATAATGAAATGGATGACTTCTCGGCCAAACCGGGCGTGCCTAATGCTTTTGGCCTGATTGGCGGTGATGCCAATGCGGTAGGAGCGGGCAAGCGTCCCTTGTCTTCAATGACACCCACGCTGGTGCTTAAAGAGGGCAAGCCATGGCTGGTTACCGGCAGTCCGGGCGGGGCACGTATTATCACCACCGTGCTGCAAACCATTACTAACAGTATTGATTTTGGCCTGAACCCGGCCGAAGCGGCCGCTGCGCCCCGTTTTCATCACCAATGGCTGCCCGATGAATTGCGCGTGGAAAAGGGCTTCAGCCCCGATACCCTGGCTCTTCTGAAAGAAAAAGGTTATGCCATTGCCCTGAAACCCTCCATGGGTCGCACGCAAACCATTCAGGTACGGGATAATGTCCTGTATGGCTATTCGGACCCACGCAACCCGGATGGGGTAACGATTGGGTATTAAACTGTTGGTAATTTTTGTAAAATAAATTTCATATAATATCAATTTAAACTAATAGGTTTCTTATGGTTTTATGAGAATAATGTATGATTCCGCCCGTATGCATTTCCATTCGCATAGTAACGAGAAATATTATATATTTCATATTTTTGTAATTTTTTATTTGTACAATGAAATTTAATAAATTATTTAAAATATGAAAGATATGAGTAGGACGAATTGTGGCCTGGGCTTATGGAAAATATTGATACTTTGCCTGGGTTTTTTGCTTCCCTTTCAAGCCAAAGCCGATCGTACCGGGCTTATCAGTGCGCAAACATTAATTGAAGCTATTCAGGGTAATGTTGACAATGCACCTGCTGGGCGTACCAGCTTACAGCAGCAGGCCTTTGCAGATGGGTATATATCAGCGTTGATAGATAGTCGTGAATGGTGTTTCACAGGAAAAAAGCTTCCGCATGAAATAAAAAGTGACTTATTCGAATATCTGCAATCGCAGGATGCCGAAAAATTATTATTGAATGCGGCTGATTTGAGTTATGACGCTTTTACCCGGTTTTGTTCAGATAATAAGCAATGATATGGATTTAAAAATGTCAATTTTATTGCTTCTCAGCCTGTTACCGTTACAGGCATGTGCAAATAACGCTTTCAATTTGAACACCATCCCATCAGGGATACCGGTGCAAATCAGGAACACCCTGAATGCCTGCATGAGTGTAAATCCTGTTCGCCAGGAAAAACTTCAGGGATATATTCAGCAAACCGTGAATATTGAATTGCATCAGCGTATTGCCTATTGCGGTTGTACCTCGGCTCAAGTAGTGGTTTATAGTGATTTGGCAAATACATTGAAAAACACAGGCCAGCCTACACTGCCCTTGGCGCAGAGCCCAATAACCGTTTTTAAATCGGGACAGCATACGGTCACATTGGGTACGGCAAAGCAACTGGCAGAAAAACCCGGTTTAGTACTGGGGTTTCACTGTAAAGAGCCTGTTTGATAACACATTTCATCGCGTTTTTTGTCTTTGGTATTTTTATGGAACTCATGGCGTGATTGCTTAAATTTCATATTACGTTAATATTTCAAGATTAGAATGATTGATTTTCCCGCACTTTTTATTCATGGAAGCTTCTTCTCCTTCTGCTGTCAGGCAAGCTGAACGGCTTGCGCCCGATTTTTGGCAAGCCCTGGAACAGGAGCCTTATAAATACAGCTTTTATCATGTCATGCGCTGGCTGGATGCCTGTGCCGGCATGCGTAAACCTTTAGGCAGGGAAAGTCTGCCCGCCCATGAATCCGTGCGCCTGCGACAGGAACCTTCGCTGGCTTTTGCACCCGCCACGTTAAGCCAGGCAAGCAGGAACAAGAATGGCACTCCCGTCATTTCAGTCCTTCATTTTGGCCTGTTCGGTCCCAATGGCCCCCTGCCGCTACACCTGACCGAATATGTCCGGGAACGGATTTTTCATCATCGTGACCATACATTATCAGGGTTTGCCGATATTTTTCATCATCGCCTGATCACGCTTTTCTACCGTGCCTGGGCAGATGCACAAAGCACGATCAGCATGGATCGTGAAGAAAACAATTTCACCCGTTATATTGCCAGCTTGATTAATCTGGGTGAAGACTCTCTGCAAAACCGTGATTCGGTCATGGATCACGCCAAATACTATTTTACCGGTCACCTGATCCGGCAAACCCGCAACCCCGAAGGATTGATCCAGATACTGTCCACTTTCTTTAACATTCCAGTCAATATTCAGGAGTTCGTGCCCCAATGGATCAAACTTGAACCAAACCAGCAATTGCAACTGGGCGATTCGCTGGGTCTGGGACAGGACACCATTCTGGGTACGGCAGTCCGCGATGCGCAACATAAGTTCAGGCTGGTTTTGGGGCCCCTGAACCGGCAGCAATTCAATGCATTCCTGCCCGGCACCCCTAAAAGCCAGCAGCTGGTTCATTGGCTGCGCCAGTATATTGGCATTGAACTGGCCTGGGATGCCACGCTGGAGCTGGATAAAAACGAAATCAGCGGTATCCGCCTTGGGCAGCAAATACCGCTGGGGCTGGGGTCATGGATGGGCAACCGGGATACGGCCAAAGGCCATGCCCGTGACGTGATTATTGATTATGAGCATCGACTGCAACAACGGCAGAAAGAAATCCGGCCTGTTCCTGCGTAACAGGATGCCATGCCGGCACAGGCATCCAGCCAGCGCAAGTGTCACATAGGATAGCGGTTGTAAAAACGTTAACGGCATATTGTGTCCAAACCTATTCCTGAAGCCAAATCCACTTTGGCGCTGTGTATGAAACAGGCTTTTTACAGTAAAACCCAAGTACTAAATCGGGCACAAGCCGGGTGGCTTGTATAACAGCAGGAGGAGGAATTTCCATGAGGAAAAAGTGCGGGAAAATCAATCACGCTATGAGCTTCATAAGAATACCAAAGACAAAAAACGCGATGAAGTTTGAAAGAAGAATGATTATGTAATACTTGGAAACAACCCTGAACCAGCGTGGCGCAAGCTCATAAGCCTTCGTTAAACCCCTTTTCTTGCCACTTTCAGGGAAGGCGGCCAAACGCATGAAAAAGGCGACCCTGAAAAGATTAAACGGAAATACACTATAAGTGGCAATTTCACCACTGGAAAAATGCGGCTCCCTGAAACAATAGTCCCGCATTTTCCTTGGAACCAGCAAAGACAGGACGAGTGAAACAAAAACAAGGATGATGTTGACTCCAGCCAGAATAAGTACTACATACGATATTAATTGTAAAAACGTTAACGACATACTGAATCCAAACCCATTCCTGAAACCAAATCCACTTTGGCACCTGACATCGTGTACCCTTCTCGTGCTAACTTACCGCTTCCATAAGCAATGGCGGCACTTCCCGCAGCCAGAACCAACGCTGTTCCCCATCCTACCGGATTTGAAATCAGAAATAATGATACAGTTAATCCTGCAATAAATCCGGCTCCTGTACTCGTCACTGTCTCTACCAATATTTCATTTTTTTCCTGACGGCTATCCGTATCTGCAATCTGTTTGCATGATGCTGCCAGGCCCACGCCTGTCAATACATAACCACCATACTTCCCATAGCTGGCCAGATTTCTGAGGCGATTGACATTGCTGGTGATGTTATGGGTGGCAGGAACACCGCCACCGCGCGCGATGCGTATAACCTCATGTGGAGTCTGGTCGCCGAATAATAAACGCTCCATGGGGCCAATATTGGTTTTGAATTGATCCAGCCTGATACGGCGCTGATAATCGTACTGTCCTTTGCTGATGGCACCAGACTTGTATTGGGCATAGAGGTCATCAATTTGCTCTATCAATTTTAGATTGCCTTTGCTTAACAGACTGCTGAATGCGCCTGTAGAAATACTGCCCGGAATAAGCAGATAATTCGAGTTTTCCGCCAGCCAGCTCAACATCCAGAAATCAATCTCATCCTGGGGTGGAACGTGATTAAGGACAAAGTTTCCTGGTGCGTAGACAGGATTACAGGGTTGGCAAAACGGACTGTTTTCCTGTATCGGGTGCCGTAGAGTGGCTGGTGATATGGGAGGCGGCACTACAGGAGGAGCCGGTCTCGCTGTCAGGCGCAAAATCGTCCCGGGGTTAATCATTTCAGGGGATTTGATATGTGGATTCAGGGCCAGGGCCTGATTGCGATAGGCGTTATAGGCAGGATGGTGGGGACTAATCCCGTAGAGTCTATTTACAATTCCTGAAAAGCTATCACCGGACTTGATTCGATATTCAAGGTGTTCATTTGGTCTGATCATGGGCGTATTTTCCGTGGCAATGTATCTCAAACAGGCTTTTTACAATTAAACCCGGGCACTAAACCGGGGTTTTCTGCCAATTGCTTTGTTGTGTTTGCACATGCCCGTAACGGGAACTGGCTGAGAAGCAATAAAAAACCGCATTATTTTTGAGTCGCCATTGCTTGATTGCTTGGTCTTATATTTAATCTTCAACTATCAACTATAAAATAACTAAATGACATTTTTATGAATTTGGATGGTATCGTCATCGTTTCCTGTTTCATGCTGTTGGAATGCCCGCCTCTTCATGAATCCGTCATATTTTTTTGTTAGTTTGATTGCCAGTCAATTATTTCATTTCATAATCAATTTTTAGCGCAAATAAATATGTCGGAAATCAATCGGACGGAACTGTTCGGCAAACTGGATTCATTGCTTTATCGCTCACTGGAAGGCGCAACCGCATTTTGCAAATTAAGGGGGCATCCTTATGTGGAGCTGGTGCACTGGCTGCACCAGATCATGCATGAGCATGACAGCGATTTTCAGCGCATTATCAAATATTTTAATCTTAAGCCCGATGAGGTGGAAAAAGGTATTGTTGCCGCGCTGGATGAATTGCCCCGGGGCGCGGCTTCCATTTCCGACTTGTCCGAACATATTGACAGTGCTACTGAAAGAGCGTGGGTGTATGGTTCCCTTAAGTATGCGGCGGCGCGGATACGCAGTGCACACCTGCTGCTGGGGTTGCTGAAAACAAACTCATTGCGTAATGTCCTGTACGGTATTTCACCCGAATTCCGTAAAATTGTGCCCGATGTACTGGCCAATGAGTTGCCGGTGATTGTTAAAGGGTCGGCAGAAGATAAGGACAGTGTCGTGCCGGAAGCCGGTGTTGCTGCGGCAGGACAGTCTGGTTCAGCCAATCGGGGCAAGTCTGCCCTGGCGCAATATGCCGTGGATATGACTGCACGTGCCCGTAACAATGAGATAGATCCGGTCTCGGGACGGGATGAGGAAATTCGCCAGATTATTGATATTTTGATGCGTCGTCGCCAGAATAATCCCTTGCTGGCCGGTGAGGCCGGTGTTGGTAAAACAGCGGTTGTCGAGGGACTGGCTATCCGGCTGGCCCAGGGGGATGTGCCACCGGCCTTGCGGCAGGTAAGCCTGTATTTGCTGGATATTGGTTTGCTACAGGCCGGTGCCAGCATGAAAGGGGAGTTTGAGTCCCGGCTGCGTCAGGTGATAGATGAAGTCCAGAACAGTGAAAGGCCCATTGTGCTGTTTATTGATGAAATCCATACCCTGATTGGTGCCGGTGGGGCAGCGGGTACGGGTGATGCGGCAAACCTGCTCAAGCCGGCACTGGCGCGGGGGCAGTTACGCACGATTGGTGCCACCACATGGGCCGAGTACAAAAAATATATAGAAAA
>LFRM01032630.1_pt1 | contig 20631 bp, 19 predicted proteins | sample 618341 | NCBI WGS metagenome assembly LFRM01 (sample SAMN03654438, study PRJNA283298) | anaerobic digester metagenome | isolation source: pool of bioreactors CSTR01a, CSTR02a, and CSTR03a thermophilic anaerobic... | place: Denmark: Kgs. Lyngby | collected 2014-05-21 | reverse complement strand
GGTAAGCAGCCTCCTGGAGGAAGTGGGCTGCTATTATCAAATAGAGGATCCGGAAAAAGGAGAAGAAACGCCGGTGCTGCTGTTAAACGGCGGATTCTCCACTCCTTTCGAAGCCATCACAAAGCTCTATGCGCTGCCGGATTCCAGGTCCATCGACGCAACCCCGTTCTTCTCCCTGTCCTATGCCATATTCTTCGGCATGATGTTGGGGGATGCGGCTTACGGAGTCGTCCTGGCGGTTATTACGGGATTGGTTCTGAAGAAATACAAGCTTGAAGGCATGAAATATCAACTCATAAAGATGTTCTTCTTCTGCGGCATATCCACCGCCTTCTGGGGCGCCATGTTCGGAGGATGGTTTGGCGACCTGGTTGCCGTCGTAGGAAAGACCTTCTTCAACGCCGACGTATCGATTCCTCCCATCTGGTTCAGCCCTCTGGACGATCCCATGAAATTGCTGTTGTTCTGTTTCCTTTTAGGCGGCATTCACCTTTTCATCGGCATGGGATTGAACGGCTGGCTGTCCATCAAGGACGGAAGGCCCCTGGATGCCCTGTTTGACGTGGGACTTTGGTACCTGCTTCTAATCAGCGTCACCCTGCTCTTGGTGGGAATAGTCCCCACCGTAGCAAAATGGATGGCTATTATCGGCGCCGTGGGCATCGTGCTGACCGGAGGCAGGCACAAAAGAGGTCTCGGTAAAGTCATCGGAGGATTTGGCAGCCTGTACGGCATTACCGGCTACCTGTCCGACGTTCTGTCATATTCCAGGCTTCTGGCATTGGGTCTGGCATCCAGCGTCATCGCCTCTGTGGTCAACAACATGGGATCCTTTGGCGGCCCCGGCATAAAAGGCGTTATATTGATGGCTGTTGCCTTCATCATCGGCCATACCTACAACTTTGCGATTAACGGTCTCGGCTCCTTTGTCCACTCATGCAGATTGCAATACGTGGAGTTTTTTGGAAAATTCTACGTGAGCGGTGGAGAAGCCTTTCAACCGTTTGGAGAAAATACAAAATATGTAGATATTCTAAGGGAGGAAAACTAAATGAACATTGTATTTGAAAACCTATTATTTAACGGTGTTTTTCTCGCTATGGCAGGAGCAGCTGTAGCAGCACTTGCAGGAATCGGAAGCGCAATCGGTATCGGTATTGCCGGCCAGGCGGCCGCAGGCGTCATCTCTGAGGATCCGAAGAAGTTCGGCCAGACCTTGATCTTGCAGGCCCTCCCGGGTACCCAGGGTATCTACGGTCTGTTGATCGCATTCCTGATCATGACGAAAATCGGCCTGCTGGGCGGCGATGGATTGCTAGATATAACTATGGCGCAAGGTGCATATATCTTTGCATCTGGTATTCCAGTCGGGCTTGTGGGTATTTTCTCCGGAATCGCTCAGGGGAAATCCTCCGCAGCCAGTATCATGCTTATTTCCAAGAGACCGGAAGAACTGGCAAAGGGTATGGTATACCCTGCCATGGTAGAGACCTACGCCGTTTTGGCACTTCTGATTTCCTTCCTGATGCTCAACGGAATTCAGGTATAATAAAGACGGGTCGTTGCGAGTAGATCGCGATGATGGTCTACCGAGAGAACGTGACCATGTATCGCCGTGAGAGAGGATTGGGGCGAAAACGGAAAATAATGCACATTTGGTAATGAGCATTGAATGAGGATGGAGTAACAATGAGCATTGAAAATATAACAGGCAAAATATTGGCCGAAGCTCGTGAACAAAGCGAGCAGGTTCTAACAGAAGCCGGCGAAAAGAGCCGCGCTATAATAGAAAAGGCCAAAGTCCAAGCAGAGAAGATCCGAAAGGAGCACGAGGAAAAGGCCGAAGAAGACGCCTGCCTTCTGAAGAGCAGGAGGACTTCCGTTGCCGAACTTGAAGTCCGTAAAATGAAATTGGGCGCCAAGCAATCCCTCGTTTCCCGGTGCTTCGATGAGGCATTGGACAAATTGGCCAACATGGAAGAATCCGAATATCTGGAGTTTTTGACCTCCGCCGTTTTGGCGACGGGTGCCGTAGAAGGAGAGCTCATCCTCAACGCAAGGGACAAAAAGGCTATCGGAGAGAAGCTCGTTAAAAAAGTCAATGGCGCCGGGAAGCCGGTTAAGCTGACTTTAGCGGAAGAAACCGTCAACGCCAAAGGCGGATTCGTACTCAGACAAGGATCGGTAGAGATAAACTCCACATTGGAGACTATGATAAACGGCATCCGGGAATCTGCCACGCCGGATGTAGTGAAAGCATTATTTGGCTGACAGGGTAGGGTCATTCCCTTTCTGTTACAGAAACACTCTTATAAAACACTCTGTTCAGCCGGTTCGAAAGGAGGAAGGAGCTAGTGGAAGTAGACTTTGGCAAAAAAGACTATGTCTTCGCTTCCTCACGTGTGCGCAGCGTGGAGAAATATTTGCTTTCCCGGGACAAAGTGGAGGCTATGATGGATAGCAAGACACCGGAAGACGCCTTGAAGATCCTGTATGACATAGAATATGGCGACGGGTCCGACACCCTGCCTCCCAGCCAGTTCGAAACCTTGCTTAAAGAAGAAATCCGCAAGGTCTATTCCTTTGTTCGCGGCATTGCCCCGGATGAGGCGGAACTGTATCCTTTCCTGTATCCCTATGACTACCACAACCTGAAAGTATTGCTGAAAGCAGAATTTTTAAATATAGATCCACAGCCTTTCCTCGTGGATACCGGGACGTTTCCGGCAGCACGGATGACGGTGCTTGTAAGGGAGCGCAACTTCGTAGGACTTACGGACAAGATGCGCAATGGGATTCTGGAAGTGGTGGACGTATATTCCAGGACCAAAGATCCCCAACTGATCGATTTCATCCTGGATAAGGCTTGTTATGAGGAAATGCTGGAATCTGCCAAGGCAGGCGGCAGCCAATTCATCGTGGATTATGTCAGGCTGCAGATCGACATCATCAATCTGAAAACCTTCGTCAGGTGCAGGCAGATGGGGAAATCCTGGGATTTCTTCTCCCAGGTGTTCATCGACGGCGGCAGGATCCAGGAGAAAATTTTCACAGGAAGTTACGACGAGCCTTATGAGCAGTTTGCGGAAAAACTGATTCCCTACGGGCTTGCTGTTCCCATGTCCGAAGGCGGCACCATGCTCAGGGAAACGGGAAGCTTTACCGCCCTTGAGAGACTCTGCGACAACCGACTGGTGGAGTTTGCAAAGGCGGCAAAACATGTAACTTTCGGCGTAGAACCTCTGGCAGCTTACCTGATCGCAAAGGAAGCCGAGATTCGCACTGTTCGCATCATCATGACCGGTCTGCTGCAGAATCTCTCGAGAGAGGAAATAGCACAGAGAGTGAGGGAAACTTATGCATAAAATCGGAGTAATCGGCGACCGTGGCAGCGTATTGGGCTTTAAGGCCGTCGGGCTGGATGTTTTCCCGATAGCCAGCGTCGAAGAGGCCAAAGCGACGCTGCATCGCATCGCCAAGGAAGATTACGCAATCATCTACATTACGGAAAAGTTCTGTAAGGACATGGTCGATGAGATAGAAAAATACAAGGATATGCGCATACCGGCCATCATTCCCATCCCTGGAATGGACGGAAGCTACGGTGTCGGCATTGCCAATTTGAAGAAAGCTGTCGAACGGGCGGTGGGCGCGGATATTCTATTCGGGAATAAATAATGAGAAGCGTCGTAAGGCGGCGGGCGCTTAAAAAAGTAAAGGCAGGTGACTGAAAAAGTGAACGAAGGTAGAATCGTGAAGGTATCCGGACCGTTGGTGGTAGCCGAAGGCATGCAGGACGCCGACATGTTCGACGTAGTCCGGGTAGGTGACCAGGGACTTATAGGCGAGATCATAGAAATGAGGGGCGACAGAGCTTCCATTCAGGTATATGAAGAGACCGCGGGCCTGGGCCCGGGAGCGAAGGTGGTAAGTACCGGAGTTCCCCTGTCCGTGGAGCTGGGCCCCGGAATGCTGGAGAATATTTATGACGGAATTCAGCGGCCCCTGACGGAGATGTTGGAGATTTCAGGTCCCAACATTAAACGCGGCATCGACTTGAAGGCCCTTTCCCGGACCAAGAGATGGAAGTTCGTTCCCACCGTGGAAGCGGGCCAACGGGTGCAGGCCGGAGACGTCATCGGAACGGTTAAAGAAACGGTCATCGTAGAGATTAAGATCATGGTGCCTTACGGCATCGAGGGCGTAGTAAAGGAAATTGAGAGCGGTGACTTCACCGTGGAAGACGTGGTATGCGTGGTTGAAAAGGACGACGGGACCCTGGCCGATATCACCATGATGCAGAAATGGCCCGTCCGTCGAGGAAGGCCATATAAAGAGAAATTGGTTCCCGAAATGCCCCTTTTGACAGGGCAGCGGGTTATCGATACCTTATTCCCCATTGCGAAAGGCGGCGTTGCAGCTGTACCGGGACCTTTCGGAAGCGGCAAGACCGTAGTACAGCACCAGCTGGCTAAGTGGGCGGATGCGGACATCGTAGTCTATATCGGATGCGGCGAACGGGGCAACGAGATGACAGACGTACTTATGGAGTTCCCGGAACTGAAAGACCCCAAGTCCGGCGAACCGTTGATGAAGCGGACGGTGCTTATCGCCAACACCTCCGACATGCCGGTAGCCGCCCGGGAAGCATCCATTTATACGGGAATTACCATTGCGGAATTCTATAGAGATATGGGTTACTCGGTAGCCCTGATGGCAGACTCCACCTCCCGGTGGGCCGAAGCTTTGAGAGAGATGTCCGGTAGGCTTGAGGAAATGCCTGGTGAAGAGGGCTATCCCGCCTATCTGGCTTCTCGGCTTGCCCAGTTCTACGAGAGAGCAGGAAGGGTGGTCTGTCTCGGATTTGACGGCCGCGAAGGTGCCCTTTCCGCCATCGGCGCCGTATCGCCTCCCGGCGGGGACATCTCCGAACCCGTTTCCCAGGCGACGCTGCGCATTGTCAAGGTGTTCTGGGGGCTGGACGCCAATCTGGCCTATGCGAGACACTTCCCGGCAATCAACTGGCTTACCAGTTACTCCCTTTATATTGACCGGCTGTCCAAGTGGTTCGCGGATAACGTGAACAAGGAATTCCCCGAACTGAGGAGCGAGACCATGAAACTGCTCCAGGAAGAGGCGGAACTGCAGGAAATCGTTCAACTGGTTGGTGTGGATGCCTTGTCCTTCCAGGATCAATTCAAACTGGAAGCCTGCAAATCCATCCGGGAGGACTACCTGCACCAGAACGCTTTCCATGAGATCGATACCTACGCTTCAACCAACAAGCAATACAAGATGTTGAAGCTCATCTTAGAATATTACAGGCAGGGCAGCGAGGCTATCGATAAGGGAGCCGACTACAATAAAGTGGTTTCAATGCCTATTCGAGAGACTATCGGGCGATTCAAATACGTTGAAGAATCGGAAGTGGATAAACAGTTCGAAGTGTTGATGGAGGAACTGAGGAAAGGAATTCAAGAACTGATCAGCCAGGGAGGTGAGCAGGATGATTAAAGAATACAGAACCATATCCGAAGTTGCCGGCCCGCTGATGTTGGTTCAAGGCGTAGAAGGTGTTACTTACGACGAGCTGGGCGAGATCGAGCTTCCAAGCGGCGAGACCCGGCAGTGTAAGGTGCTTGAGGTCAACGGAACCAACGCGCTGGTGCAGCTCTTTGAGAGCGCTGCCGGCATCAACCTGGCTGAAAGCAAGGTGCGGTTCCTCGGGCGCGGAATCGAACTGGGAGTTTCGGAAGATATGCTTGGCCGCGTCTTTGACGGACTGGGAAGGCCCATTGACGGCGGTCCGGAAATCATTCCCGATGCTCGGATGGACGTCAACGGCCTGCCTATTAACCCGGCGGCCAGGGACTACCCGGCGGAATTCATCCAGACCGGCGTATCCGCCATCGACGGCCTGAACACATTGGTAAGAGGGCAGAAGCTGCCCATATTCTCCGGTTCCGGACTGCCCCACGCCGAGCTGGCGGCTCAGATTGCGAGGCAGGCAAAGGTTCTCGGAGGCGGTGAGAACTTCGCCGTAGTGTTCGCCGCCATCGGTATTACTTTTGAAGAGGCGGATTTCTTCGTTTCCGACTTTAAGAGGACAGGCGCCATCGACCGGACCGTTCTTTTCACCAACCTGGCCAACGACCCGGCCATCGAGCGTATTTCCACGCCTCGTATCGCCCTGACGGCGGCCGAATACCTGGCCTTTGAAAAGGATATGCACGTCTTGGTCATCCTGACGGATATCACCAACTATGCGGAGGCTCTTCGGGAGGTTTCCGCCGCCCGTAAGGAGGTTCCCGGAAGAAGAGGTTATCCCGGTTACCTTTACACGGACCTGGCCACCTTGTACGAGAGAGCGGGAAGAAAGAAGAATCATCGCGGATCCATTACACTGATTCCGATCCTGACTATGCCGGAAGATGACAAGACTCACCCGATTCCGGACCTGACGGGATATATCACGGAAGGACAGATCATCCTCTCCCGTGAACTTCACAGGAAAGGTGTCGTACCGCCTATCGACGTACTGCCCTCCCTGTCCCGTCTGAAGGATAAGGGTATTGGTAAGGGCAAGACCAGGGAAGACCATGCGGATACCATGAACCAGCTTTTCGCCGCTTATTCCCGCGGAAAGCAGTGCAAGGAGCTGATGGCGATCCTGGGCGAAGCGGCCCTGACGGATATAGATAAGCTGTACGCCCAATTTGCCGACGCTTTTGAAAACCAGTACGTGTCCCAGGGTTACGAAACGAACAGGTCCATTGAGGATACATTGGATCTGGGTTGGAAGCTTTTGGATATGCTGCCGCGAGGCGAGCTCAAACGTATTCGCGACGAATATCTTGATAAATACCTGCCTTGTGTATGCGAAGTAAACAGAAAAGAATAGAGGGAGGTGACGTGCTATGGCACGGCTCAACGTGAACCCTACCAGAATGGTGCTGACCTCTCTGAAAAAGAAACTGGTCGTAGCGATACGCGGGCACAAGCTCTTGAAGGATAAGCGGGACGAGCTGATGAAGCAATTCCTGGAGCTTGCCCGTAAAAACAAAGTGCTGCGTGAAGAGGTGGAGCGGCAGCTGGCGGAAGTTTACCGGAATTTCGCCATTGCCAATGCGGTCATGTCCTCCGAAATGATGGAGGAAGCTTTGATGTACCCGAAACAGGGGGTTGCCATCGAGCTGGGCAAAAAGAACGTCATGAGTGTAAACGTACCTGTTTTCGATTTTACAACGAAGACGAAAGATAAGACGGATATCTATCCTTACGGCTTTGCCACTACGTCCGGCGAGCTGGACAAAGCCATTGCAAGGCTGGCGGAGGTGTTCCCCCTCATGCTGGAGCTGGCGGCAATGGAAAAGGAAGCAAGCCTGCTTGCCCAGGAGATTGAAAAGACCCGCCGCCGCGTAAATGCGCTGGAGTATATCGTGATCCCCAACCTGGAGGAGACCATCAAATACATCAAGATGAAGCTGGATGAAAACGAGAGGGGCAATCAGGTCCGGCTCATGAAGGTGAAGGACATGATGCTTGCTGAGGCCATCCAGGAGAGACGAGCTCAAACGGAGGCCGCCTTTGAAGACTTCTCGCACAAACACTGATCCGTGAGCTGTAATTTCGATTTTGCAATATGCTTATCAAGTAATATGCTTATCAGCAATACGCTTATCAAATGAAGGCGGGGCTTAATGCCCCGCCTCATCTATTAATCTCATCGGAGATCTTATCAGAGGCTTTTCGCCTGGGGATTTTATGCTTCTTATGCTTCTAATGCTGATTTTGGGGAATGCTTATGCGTAGAAAGTTATTTTGACTTCCTCTTTACAATTATTAGATTTCGATGCATAATGTATGTGTTGACTTTTTGGAAGTCTACATATATATATGTAATTAATTGAGCAGGCGCGTGTGGTATAAATGGACAACCTCGAATTAAAAGCATTTATGGCCCCGATATTCAAGTACGGCATCGCAACAGCGTGTCTTATGGCAGCAGCGTCGATGCTTGTAATTGGATGGGACCCATTTTTTGTATACGGATTGACTCTTGGAACCAGTGTTTCAATTGTAAATCATATTCTATTGGCCTATACTGCTAATTTCTGCCTGTCTTCGAAACGAGGACCGATCTTTTCGATAATAGGCTATATGATGCGCCTGATTATCTATGGTTTTGTTTTTTATACATCGTATAAATCAGGAATCACCAGTGCCATGGGGACTTTGCTGGGCTTTGTCACCCTTAAGATCGCAATATATTACTACTACGGTTTCAAACCCGGCTTTGCTTCAAAAAAGTATGACAAGGCGAAGCTCAACGACCTTGACCAGGATGAATGGGCAAAGACTAAAGAAAGCAAAAATAACAGGGGGTCTAAAATATGCACTCAACTGAACATTTGGGACCGCGTAAAATAATCGGCTTTTTTGATGGGACCGTATTTATTACGGAAACAGTTTTGCTCGCCCTCATCATTGCGGCTGTCATGATCATCTTTGCGCTGCTTTCCGCCAGAAAGCTGGAAAGAGAGCCGAAGGGGCTGCAGCTCATCGCGGAAATAATCGTGAGCACAATATACAACTTCACGACGCGAACCATGGGTGAGAAAAATAAAAAATTCGCACCCTACATAGGGACGCTTTTCATCTTTCTTTTATTGGCGAATTCGGCGGGGCTCTTTGGATTCCGTCCGGTAACCGCTGACGTGAATACCGCCTTTGCCCTATCCATCATAACCTTCTGCCTCATTCAGGCTTCTTCGATGAAGTCCAAGGGCATAAAAGGTCACATAAAGCACTACGGGGATCCTTATCCATTTATGTTCCCTATTAAAATCATAGAGGACGTGGCTTTCCCCATTTCGCTGGCTTTCCGTCTCTTCGGCAACATTACCGGCGGAATGATAGTAATGGCTCTGGCATTCCAGGGTCTGGAGTCTTTAAGCAGGAACTTGGGCAGCAAAATCCCGTTCTTACAATTCTTGATTCCGCTGCCGCTGAACTTGTTCTTCGACGTGTTCGAGCCCATACTGCAGGCCTTTATTTTCACCATGTTGACCATGTCTTTCGTGACCATGGCTACTATGGGGCACGAGGATCATTGATCATAAAAAGAAAAAACCAACAAAACTACAATAGATAACGAGGAGGATCAATTATGAATTTAGTTACACCAGAAGCATTTGTTTTAGGTTTATCCGCTATCGGCGCTGCCTTTACCATGGTTGCAGCTTTCGGAATCGGTATCGGACAAGGTTTGGTCGGCATGAAGGGTGTTGAGGGCGTATCCAGGCAGCCTGAGGCCAAAGCGGATATCCTTCAGACCATGCTGGTAGGGCAGGCGGTTACCGAGACCACAGGTATCTTCGCTTTCATCATCAGCATCATTCTCCTCTTTGCAAATCCCTTTATCGGCATGCTTTAATAGGCTCCCTTTAAAGTCGTATGCAAGGGTAGTCGCATGAGTGACAATTTGAGGAGAAAGGGAGGTGCAGGAGTTGGAATTATATACAAATCTAATTGAATTCAATTGGACCATGCTGTTTATCTGGATGACAGTACTGGTCTTGTATTTGATTCTCAAGCGCTTTTTCTTCGAGAAGATTCATAACTTTATGGAAGCCAGGGCCAACCAGGTCAAGGAATCTTTCGAAAACGCCGACCGGGTAAATGCCATGGCGGAAGAAAAGCTGCAAGCCTATAACCAGAAGCTGGCTGAAATAGAAGCGGAAGGCCAAAACATCATCAGAGAGGCGCGAAAGAAGGCGGATATGCAGGCCAAACAGATTCTGGAAGACGCAAATAAAAGGGCTAACGAGATGATTCGCCAGGCTGAAGAAGAAATCGAGAAGAAGCAGCTTCAGGCTATCGTCGAGATGAAATCTCAGATAGCAGAACTGGCCATGCTGGCGGCAGAAAAGGTTTTGGAGCAGCAGCTTAATGTTTACGGACAGGATGCGTTGGTGGATCAGATTATAGAAGAGGTAGGTAAATCCGCATGGCAGAACTAACGAGAGAACTGGCTTTGGGCAAAGCCTTACTTAGAGTTGCTCAGGCTTCCGGAAAAGCCGATCAGATATTAGTAGATGCCGAAAAGCTTGTTGAGACTTTTGACAAGGAAGGCGTCTTTTACCGCTTTTTCTGCTCTCCTTCTGTATCCAATGAGGAAAAGAAATCGGTCATCAGGCAGGTTTTCGCCAAACAAATCGAGCCCGAACTGCTTGATTTTCTCATGACCCTCATTGACAAGAAAGGCGAGTCCTTGCTGAAAGAGGCGGTACGCCATTACCGTGTCTTACTGGACGAGAGCCAAGGGGTGGCAACGGGTATCCTCTATTCTGTGACGCCTCTTTCGGAGGAGAGAATCAAGGCTTTTGAAGAAAAACTGGAGCCGCACATAGGGAAAACAGTAAGGCTGCTGAACCGCATCGACACTTCCCTTGTGGGCGGTATTCGCATTTTTATAGAAGGACAGCTCATCGATGCCTCCATTCGCAAGCGCCTCACCGACCTTGCGGAGCGCATAAAGCAACGGACCAGGGAAGAGGAGTCCGTTGAAGAGGAAAAGAAGGATGCCATCGAGAGCGCAATTGAAGAGGAAATCAAACAGCATCAGAACGAGCTGGCCTATACTTATTACGGAACGGTTACCCAGGTGGGCGACGGCATCGCCAAGATCTTCGGGTTGGATAATTGCATGGCCGGCGAGCTTTTGGAATTCCCCAACCAGGTATACGGCATGGCCCTCAACCTGGAAGCCGACAGCGTGGGTGCCGTTATCCTGGGACCGGACTCGGAAATCAAGGATGGGGATCTGGTCAAACCCACGGGCAAGGTAATGCAGGTACCCGTAGGCGATGCCCTCATCGGTCGGGTCGTCAACGCGTTGGGCCAACCCATAGACGGAAAAGGCCCCATCAAGACGGATAAGGCAAGACCTATTGAGAGCCAGGCGCCCAGCGTGCTGCAGAGAAGGTCCGTGTTTCAGCCCCTCCAGACGGGTATCAAGGCCATCGACTCCATGATTCCCATCGGACGGGGACAGAGAGAGCTGATTATCGGCGACAGGCAGACGGGTAAGACCGCCATCGCCATCGATACTATCATCAACCAGAAGGACGAAGATGTAATCTGTATATACGTGGCCATCGGGCAGAAGAAATCCACCGTGGCCCAGTTGGTGCAGACTTTGGAAAACAAAGGAGCCATGAAATACACCATCGTGGTTTCGGCAACGGCCAGTGAAGTGGCTCCTCTCCAATATATCGCTCCTTATGCGGCCTGTGCCATGGCAGAGGAATTCATGTATCAGGGCAGGCACGTGCTGATCATCTATGACGACCTGTCCAAGCATGCCGTGGCTTACCGGGCCATGTCCCTGCTTTTGAGAAGGCCGCCCGGAAGAGAAGCTTATCCCGGCGACGTATTCTACCTTCACAGCAGGCTGTTGGAGCGGGCAGCCAAGCTTTCCGACGATATGGGGGGCGGATCCATCACGGCGCTGCCTATAATCGAGACCCAGGCGGGAGACGTTTCGGCGTATATTCCTACCAACGTCATTTCCATTACCGACGGGCAGATTTTCCTGGAATCGGAGCTGTTCTTTGCGGGTCAACGTCCTGCGGTGAACTCAGGTATTTCCGTTTCCCGTGTAGGAGGAGACGCCCAGATTCCTGCCATGAAGAAAGTTGCAGGCAAACTGCGTCTGGAATTGGCCCAATATAGAGAATTGGCCGGCTTTGCCCAGTTTGCTTCCGATCTGGACAAGGATACCAAGAGACGTCTGGATCACGGCCGGGTCCTGATGGAGATCCTGAAGCAGGAGCAGTATTCTCCTGTCCGGGTAGAACATCAGGTCATGATTATTTATGCGGCTTCCAACGGCTATCTGGAAGATGTTCCCGTCGACATGATACGGCCCCTTGAGAAGCAATTCTATGAGTTCATGGACACCCATTATCCGGAAATAGGCAGAGAGATTAAAACTACCGGCAAGCTGGACGATGCTACGGAAGAAAAACTTCGTGCTGCTATCGAGGACTTCAAAGAGGAAGCCAGAGGAATCATCAAGTAGGGAGCAGGAACAAGTAGGTAGCAGGAAGGAGCAATAGCAATGGCCGGAAGCAGTATGAGAGATATAAAGCGGCGAATTAAGAGCATCAACAGCATGGAGCACATTACCAATGCCATGAAGCTTGTTTCCGCCGCGAAGTTGAGAAGGGCGAAGAACACCTTCGAAAAGAGCCGGAGGAATTTCCATTACATCATCGAATCCATCGAAGAGGTGTTTCATAATACGGAGGATGTGCCCCAGCTTTTTCTCCGGGGCAGCCGGGAAATCAGACGCACGGCGTACATCGTGGTCACCAGCTGCAGAGGGCTCTGCGGCAGCTTCAACAGCAACGTGATCAAGCACACGCAGAAGATCATCGATGACTATAAAGAGGAAGAGCCTCCTCTGATCGTTGCCATCGGAAGCAAGGGCAAGGACTATTTCGCCAGGAGGAATTATGAAATTATCAGCGATTACTGCCTGCCTCCCGAGGATATTACCTTTATGGAGACCCAGGAAATCAGCCAACCCCTGGTGGAGATGTACAAAAGAGGGGAAGTGGACGAGATTGTTCTGGTGGCCACTTCCTTCATAAGCACCCTGGAGCAGAAGGTTTACGATGAGACCATTCTTCCGCTGGAGATAAAAGGAGATCCGTATACTCATAAATTATACAGAGCGGTGGAATATGAACCCTCGGTTGAAGAGGTGTTCAACTATCTTGTGCCAAAATACGTAGAAATCATGATATATAATGCCATAATCGAGTCGGCCACCTGCGAGCATGCGGCCAGGCGGATGGCAATGGAGAATGCAACGGACAACGCAAGAGACATGATCGCAAACCTGACACTGTCTTACAACAGGACCAGACAGGCGGCCATTACCAACGAAATTTCAGAAATCGTAGGCGGAGCGGAGGCTTTGGCGGAGTTACAGCATTAAAGCAGAGCGGAAGCCATGCCTGATTTACACATCAAGGCGGAGCAGAGGCTTTGCCGGAGTTACACAATAAGGCGGAGCGGAGACTTTGCCGGAGGTACATTAAGGAGGTAGAAGTGTGGGCGAGCACATCGGAACCGTTCATCAGATTATCGGACCTGTGGTAGATATCAAGTTCAGCCCGGATGAATTGCCGGAGCTGTTGAACGCTATAAAAATACCCCACGGGGATCATGAGGTGGTCGTGGAGGTGGCCCAGCACATCGGAGACGATGTGGTGCGGTGCGTGGCTTTGTCTTCCACCGACGGACTGACCCGCGGCATGGAAGCAAAAGATACAGGAGGGCCCATTACCGTTCCTGTGGGACAAGAAGTTTTGGGGCGGTTGTTCAACGTAGTCGGGGACACTATCGACGATAAAGGCCCTTGCATTACGGAAAAGAGGATGCCGATTCACAGGCCGGCGCCTTCCTTCGAAGAACAGGATACGTCCTCGCAGATTTTTGAGACCGGAATTAAGGTCGTAGACTTGATCGCGCCCTATACAAGAGGCGGAAAGGTGGGTCTCTTCGGCGGTGCGGGAGTCGGAAAGACCGTTTTGATTCAGGAACTTATAAATAACATCGCAAAGGAGCATGGCGGAATCTCCGTATTCGCCGGGGTAGGGGAACGTACCAGAGAAGGAAACGACCTCTATCACGAGATGATTGATTCCGGAGTTATCGACAAGACGGCCATGGTATTCGGCCAGATGAACGAGCCTCCCGGAGCCAGAATGCGTGTGGCGCTGTCGGGCCTGACCATGGCGGAATATTTCCGGGATGAAATGGGGCAGGACGTGCTTTTGTTCATCGATAATATATTCCGATTCACTCAGGCTGGCTCCGAGGTGTCTGCATTGTTGGGCCGTGTCCCCAGCGCGGTTGGTTACCAGCCCACGCTGGCCACCGAGATGGGAGCCCTGCAGGAGCGGATTACCTCAACCAAAAGAGGCTCCATCACCTCGGTGCAGGCCATCTACGTGCCCGCAGACGACCTGACGGACCCGGCCCCGGCCACTACTTTTGCCCACTTGGACGCTACCACCGTATTGTCCCGTTCCATTGCGGAGCTGGGAATTTACCCGGCGGTGGATCCGCTGGAATCCACTTCCAGAATCATGGACCCGATGATCATCGGCGAAGAGCACTACAATACGGCCAGGGGCGTGCAAGAGGTGCTGCAGCGTTACAAAGAGCTGCAGGATATTATCGCCATCCTGGGTATGGACGAGCTTAGCGAAACGGACAAGCTCATCGTATCCCGGGCGAGGAAAATCCAGAGATTCCTTTCGCAGCCATTCCACGTAGCGGAGCAGTTTACCGGCACGCCGGGCAAATACATTCCGTTGAAGGAAACGGTCCGCGGCTTCAAGGAAATTCTGGAAGGCAAGCATGACCATATTCCCGAATCCATGTTCCTCTTTGCGGGAGGCATCGACGAAGTAGTGGAAAGATACGAACAGAGCCAGGGCTAAGATTTGGAAATAGTGGAAAGGCGCGAACAGAGCCAGGACAAAGACTTGGGAATAGTGGATTGGAAATAGCGGAAAGGTACAAAGAGATCAATGGCTAATACCTTCAAATTAGAAGTGATAACGCCGGAACGGCTGTTTTATGAGGGCGATGTGGAAATGGTCATCGTGCGCACTATGGTGGGCTACGAGGGCTTTTTAGCCAATCACGCCTGGGCCTGCAAGTTGCTCGGTACGGGAATCATGCGCATCAAAGAGCCCGGACAAAAGGATTTCAAAGTGGCGGCCACCACCGGCGGCTTTATAGATGTAAAGGACCGGGTCACTATTTTCGTTGACGCAGCCGAGTGGCCTGAAGAAATCGACCTGGAACGGGCCCAGCAGAAGCTTGAGGAATCTCAAAGCCGGCTCAAACATGGTTGCTGCGACGAGCGGGAAATGAAGCTCCTAAAGCACTCCATGGAAAAAGCCATAAACCGGGTCAAACTCAAATCCGGCCAAATCGGCAAATACTAGGCGCCCCTGCTGCTCGGCGGCACAACGCAGTCGCCCCATTGCCGCTTGGCAGCATAACGCAGTCGCCGCCAAGCCACCCGCAGGTTCGACTCTTAATAAGGCAAAGTGTTCGACATACAATGGACTCAAATAATTTGATCCTAATGCAATTGACTACAATTATTGCAGTAGATCGAATTACCCCTAGGGCGTTATCTAATTTAGATGTTTTATAAAAATTTTAGTTGATTTACGAAGCAAATAGCTGCAGATAGCTAATGTAAGATTCATGAGTCAATCGCACCAACTTGTAAAAAGTGTCAGACACCAAATACAAACTGACACCAAATACAAACTTGTAAAAAGTGTCAGACACTAAATACAAGTTTGGCAGGAATTACATGAATATGGACAGGATGTCGGGAAAAAATAAGGATACGGGCGGGATCGCCAGTCCAATTTGCACCTTTAATACATTCAAAAGATGCAACAGGTTTTAAGCACATCCGAATTTCAATATAAAAGTCGGCGAAATGCCGGTATAACAAGTTAATATACGCAGTGACTTTTGGTAACGCGGATCGTGCAATAAATCTTTGGGCTGGCGGCAAAGCCCTTTTTTATTTGTTTCTCAATCAGCGTTGTTCTTGACACTTATCCCGTTTCTCAATATGATAAATCATAAGCATAACAACAACCCTAATACCTATAGAAATTGCGAGAAACAGCTTAGTCAATGGAATTATGAAAGCGCACAGTCTATCGCAATTAGACGATGAAATAATTTTTATCGGTCATAGCATAAACTCAGCATAAATTCTATGGGTCCTAAGAGGAGAACCATCTCATGCGCCCAGCCGCAAAAACAGCCGCCATGATGGCGGTGCTTACATTAGGAATGAAAATATTGGGCTTCCTGCGGGAAGTTTTCATGGCTGGTTTCTTCGGAACCAGTTATATTGTTGATGCGTACGTGATGGCAAGCGCCATTCCGGGCATCATCTTCGCCGGTGTCTTTACTTCCGTCGGGGCATCTTACATGCCCATTTTTTCCAAAATCGTAGAAGACCGGGGCATGGAAGAGGGCAACCGATTCACTAGTGAAGCTATAACCCTTTCATCTTTTATAGCCTTGATTGCCGCCGGCCTCGGGATCATTTTCGCTGAACCGGTTGTGAGCATTTTTGCCAGAGGTTTTGTCGGCGAAACCGCTGAACTCACGGTCTTTTACCTTCGAATCACATTTTCTTATTTAATCTTTACCGCGGCGACAGGGCTGCTCGAATCATATCTGCAGTACAAAGGAACCTTCCTGAAGCCGGTGCTCACCGGGTACCTGCAAAGCGGGTTCGTGCTTGTGGCCATTATAATCAGCGCATTCTACAGCCATTATTTCCTCGCCTTCGGGCTGCTCATCGGCAGCATCCTGCGGCTGGCGGCCTTGGCCTTCGTTGCCAAGGGAAGGGGTTTTTCATATCGACCTACCAGGCATATAGGCAGCGCTGCCAGAGAAATCACGGTTTTGGCGATCCCCGTCTTCATCGGCAGCACGGTAAACCAAATCAACTCTTTTGTGGACAAGATGCTGGCTTCGGGCCTGGATGAAGGCAGCGTTTCCGCCCTGAACTACGGTTATCTCCTAATCAACATGATAACCGCCTTGACCATAACCGTCATAGTAACCATCATTTATCCCCGGCTGACTCAGGCATTGGCCGCGGAGGATTATGGCAGATTCAACGATTCCATCAGCACCGGGATGAACATCATCCTGATCATCGGCCTGCCATGTTCACTTGGAGCCATGCTCTACAGCCATCCTGCGGTGCAGTTGGTTTACGAAAGAGGAGTATTTGACAGCGCGTCAACGGGCCTCACCGCCGGCGCATTTTTCTACTATGCAATCGGCCTTACTTTTATCGCCGTCAATGCGCTGCTGGTTAAAGCTTTCTACGCCATGCAGGACATGAAAACCCCTGTAATTTGCGGCGCTATCGGCGCTGTGACCAACATCGTGCTGAATCTTTTGCTTGTAGGACCGATGGCTCACCGCGGACTGGCTCTGGCTACCAGCATCGCCGCAATTGTGAACGCAACCATGCTGTATTATTGGATACGCAAAAAATATCCCAAGGTACAGGTCGTTCGCGAAAAGGCGAAGATATGGAAGATCATCGTTTCGGCTGTCGCATGTGTGAGTATTTCCTGGCTGGTTTACAAAGGAATCGGCGCAATAGCCGGATCTGCGGCAGCTCTTTCATCAACGGTAGCGACCCTGCTATCTCTCTTCGGCGCGGTGGCTGCCGCGGCCGTCGTATACTTGATTTTGCTGAAGCTATTCCGCGTACAGGAACTATCCCTACTGCGGGATCTGATTAAATAATCAAGTTGTAGACCGGCCGTCGAAGAAAAGTCCGATTCAAAGCCGAAGGCTGGCTGATCAAATGATAAAGTCGTAGACGGCCCGTTCGGCCCGATGGGCACTTGCTTGTACTCGCTGGAACGCAATCCTGCGATTCAAAACATGATTAAATAGTTGTAAAAAGTGTCAGACACCAAATACAACTGGACGCCAAATACAACTGGGCACCAAACGCAACTTATCTATAATTCGAGGTAGCCATGCAACAATCAAACACGCAACAATCAAACATACGGCCATCGAACATGGAGCAACCAAACACGCAACAACAAAGTACACGAGAATCGGCTTGCCAACAATCAACCTGCCAACAAACAAACTGGTACGTCATTCAGGTTCTGACGGGCAGCGAGCAGGCCATGTGCCAAAATCTAATAGACCTTCTGGACGAAGAGCTCTACGAACACTGCTTTGTGCCCATGGCTGAACGCCAGCGCCGTAAAGACGGTAAATATGTCACCATCCGGGAGCCGTTGTTTCCCGGCTACCTGTTTATTGTCAGCGATCACATCGAAGAAATCAACGCGGCGCTATGGAAAATTGCAAAGTTCAAACGAATTCTCCGGGCGGGCACCGCTCTTGTGCCATTGTATCTGGAAGAAGTCGAAACTTTCCGTTCCCTGACCGATGAAGCCTTCAACATCACCATGTCCAGAGGCCTCATCGTAGGCCAGGCCATCACCGTTACGGAAGGCCCTCTCAAAGGCTACGAAGGCTGGATCAAAAAAATTGACCGTCACAAGCGCACCGCTTACATAGAAGTGCCGTTCCTCGGCACAAAAACCCGGATTCGGGTGCCGCTTGAAATCGTAGAAAAACGGTAAACGCGGGGCGACTAATTGAAGTTCTAAAAAATATCAGAACCTGAGCGACCAATTCAAATTCTTAAAAAGTATTAGGCTGGGATGACCAAATGAAATCGCACAAAAGCGTTAGGCGTGGAAATCCAGATGAAATCGTGGAAAACTGCAGAAACCCCTGATGCCGTCAAAAACTTTTTACTAGATTACGGAAAAGAGGTAATAATAAATCTCGAAAATCGATACAAATAAGATGTAAATCCGAATTAAAATCTCGATACAAATATGGCAGAGTCAAATGGCAGAATGGCTGTTTGATCTGTTCGATGAGGGGCCGATGATTAAGCAAGAATTCAAAAGAATCCCCAGACACATTGGCGTCATACCCGATGGAAACCGCAGATGGGCCGTCTCAAACGGCATGGACAAGTCGGAAGGATACCATTACGGATTATCCCCCGGTTTCAAACTCTACGAGCTGTGCGTGGAGCTGGGGATCCAAGAGCTTACATTATACGGTTTTACAGTAGACAACACGAAACGGCCTACGGTGCAGAAAAAGGCCTTTCAGAAAGCATGCGTCGATGCAGTCAAAGAACTTGCAAACCGTGATGCAGAGCTCCTTGTGGTCGGAAACACAGGATCTCCCAACTTCCCTGTCGAGCTGCTGCCCTACACCCGCCGCGTCAAATTCGGCGACGGAAAAATTAAAGTAAATTTTCTCGTCAACTACGGCTGGGAATGGGACCTCAAACAGAAAGACGGCCCCGCTTCCAAAGACATCTCCCGCATCGATCTTATCATCCGCTGGGGCGGACGGAGAAGGCTCAGCGGCTTCCTGCCCATTCAATCCGTCTATGCCGACATCTTCGTGCTGGAAGAACTCTGGCCAGACTTCCAAACTGCCCACTTCTACCGCGCCCTGGAATGGTATCAATCCCAGGACATCACCCTCGGCGGCTAACCTAGTCGCCGCTCAGTCATCCGTTGTCACTCTTAACCAATGGTTCCAGCAGAAAATCCATGGCTCTTACTATCTTAATTCCTTCAACAGTCTGTGGGAAATCGCAATTCATCGCTATGACAATCTTCTCATAATTATCCCGGATGGCCTTGAGCGGAGCAAGCTCCCGATTCCGAGTAGCTGGATCATTCATGCTTTCCGTTACCTGTATATATTTTTTTTCATTAGTCTTTGTAGCGATAAAATCCACTTCCTTCGCCCCTATTTTGCCAATTGCCACACCATAGCCCCTGCGTAGCAGTTCGAGATAGATAACGTTTTCAAGAATATGCCCTATGTCTGTGTCACGATATCCCAGGAGATAATTTCGTAAACCCATATCAACAATATAGTATTTTCCGAGAGTCCGTAGATATTCCTTGCCTTTAATATCGAAACGCTTGCATTCGTAAAAGATATACGCATCTTTCAGCGCTTCGATATATGCCTGTACAGTATGAGGCGCTGGCTTTGATTTACGGCCGGACAATTTTAGCAACCCTTCGTTTACGAGCGTATTTCCTATAGAGTTGGCAGAGGTGTTGTTCCCTATATTGTCTGCAAGGAACATGATGATTTTGCGGAGCAATACAGCGTCTGTAATCACTCTCTGCCCGCTTATTTTTCTTTGGCTGCGTTCCAAAATATCACGCACCACAACAGCCGAATAAATTCCATCCAATAGTATATTAACTTTTTCCTGATCCAATCCGATATCGGTAATTGCCGGCATTCCTCCAAACCGGACATAAGCTGTATATAGTTCTTTCGGGTCATAAGATTCTCCGGATTTGTAAATCATCAGTTTCTGCTCTCCGCTGGGAGATAAAGTGCTTTTCAAAGAATAATCATGAAAAGTAAGGAATTCGGAAAAAGAAAGAGGAAACATGTGTATTTGCACATATCTACCTGAAAGATATGTGGAGAGTTCGGAGGAAAGCAGAAAAGCGTTTGAACCGGTGATATATATATCGCAATCTATGTCAACTCTCAAGGAATTTACTGCATTTTGCCATTCAGGGATACGCTGCACTTCATCAAGAAACAAGTACATGCGTCTGCCTGGGATCGTGCGGTCTTTGATATATTGGTACATCTTCATGCTGTCAAAATCGTAAAACTCCATTGATTCAAAATTCATTTCAATAATTTGCTCATTATCTATGCCATCTGAACGGAGTATGTCTGATGCCATATTGAGAAGGCTTGATTTTCCGCAACGCCTTATACCGGTTACAATTTTCACCAGATCGGTATCACGAAATGCAAGCAAACGATCCATATAAAATTCACGCTTTTTCAAATGAGGATAGCGCAGTTTCATAAAGCACCTTGTATGATATAGTTGGTAACTTAATCATACATTCCTTTCTAAAGATTTACGCTCACTTC
>LFRM01123274.1_pt1 | contig 20658 bp, 18 predicted proteins | sample 618341 | NCBI WGS metagenome assembly LFRM01 (sample SAMN03654438, study PRJNA283298) | anaerobic digester metagenome | isolation source: pool of bioreactors CSTR01a, CSTR02a, and CSTR03a thermophilic anaerobic... | place: Denmark: Kgs. Lyngby | collected 2014-05-21 | reverse complement strand
CAGTACAGGGGCCGGCAGATAGGTGTGGCCGCTGCCGGCCGCTTCTGCCAGCACATACCGCACCGCACTGCATAAGCGGGCCGGTGACTGCCGGTCCAGGCCCAGTTGCATGGCCAGGCGGTCGGCCGTCAGAAAGCCAATGCCAAAAACTTCATCGGCCAGGCGGTACGGGTTTTCTGAAATAAGGCGAACGGCATCAGTGCCATATCGTTTAAAGATACGCAGGGCTTTCCCAGAACCGATGCCCAGAGGCGCAAGAAGCAGGATCAGCTCCTGAAAATCTCTTTTTTCGATCAGTTGATCAGCTATATGCCTGGCTTTTCGCAGACTGATCCCTTTGACCATGACGGTTTTTTCCGGCTGATCGCGCAGTACATCCAGTGTATCCTCGCCGAACGCCGCGACCAGGCGATGGGCCAGCGCTTTGCCAATGCCACTGATCAGGCCACCGGCCAGATACAGTTCAATAGCCTGGGTGCTTTGCGGCGCAATGAGCTCATAGTGCGTCGCCGCGAACTGCCGGCCGTAATCAGGATGCTCCTTCCAGACACCAAAGAAGCGGACAGGTTCACCTGGTGACAGAAAAGGCAGTGTGCCGACGACCGTTGATTCTTCAGCGTCGTCCAGCTGAAGAACCGTATATCCGTTGTCATCATTGCGGAAAATGATCTCACTGACCAGGCCTTCCAGGGAAAGCCGGGGCAAAGCCATGGCCATCTGGCCGTTGTCATGCCCGGCAGGCGAACCTGATTTTTTGTCAGGATAGCCCAGCATCAGAGCGCAACAGGGCTGCCCGGTCTGTACGCTCCCAGGGAAGATCCAGATCAGGACGGCCGAAATGCCCATAGGCGGCAATTTGCCGGTAAATCGGCCTGCGCAAGCCCAGGTCGCGAATGATGGCGGCAGGCCGCAGGTCAAAATGACGCTTGACCAGCTCGTGGATTCTGGTGACCGGTATCTGCTCCGTGCCGTATGTGTCCAGCGTAATGGATATTGGTCTGGCAACACCGATAGCATAGGCGAGCTGGACTTCGCAGCAGGAGGCCAGACCGGCCGCAACGATGTTCTTGGCTACATAACGGGCGGCGTAGGTGGCTGAGCGGTCTACTTTGGTTGGGTCTTTCCCCGAGAAAGAGCCGCCTCCGTGCCGGGCAAAGCCACCGTAAGTATCAACAATGATTTTTCGCCCGGTCAGGCCGGAATCCGCCTGCGGGCCGCCTCTTACAAACTTGCCTGTCGGATTGACCAGAACACGCGTGTGCTCATTAAAGAGCTCAGCCGGCAGAACCGGCCTGATAATGGTTTCCAGAACGCCCTGATGCAGCTCCGCTGATTCTATACCTTCCTGATGCTGTGTGGAAACGACAACAGTATCGATGTGGACCGGTTTATCATCCTGATAGGCCACGGTCACCTGCGCTTTTCCGTCCGGTTTTAGGTAAGGCAGAAGACCAGCCTTGCGCACTTCAGCCAGCCTCCGTGTCAGCGCATGGGCCAGCGATATCGGCAGTGGCATCAGTTCTGGCGTATCAGAATTGGCAAACCCGAACATCATGCCCTGATCGCCAGCCCCTGTCGCCAGGTCATCCTTGTCTGAACCCGAACGGTTTTCCAGCGAGTGGTCAACGCCCTGGGCGATATCCGGAGATTGTTTGTCAATCGTCGTCAGGATCGCGCAGGTGTCCGCGGAAAAACCACCGTCATCGTCGGTGTAGCCGATTTCCCTGATGGTCTTGCGGGCAAGCGCCGGGATGTCAATGTTGGCGCTCGTTGATATTTCGCCCATAATCAGCATCATGCCGGTTGTTGCTATCGCTTCACAGGCAACACGCGCCAATTCATCAGCTTGCAGGATCTCGTCAAGTATCGCGTCGGAAACCTGGTCGCATACTTTGTCCGGATGTCCCTCTGTCACTGATTCTGATGTAAAAAGCCACGGGCCGTTCTTGATCATCATGCACCTCCACAACCATAAACTAAAAAACCTCTTCCGGAGAAGAGGCTGCTTTGCTATTCGAACCTCATCTGCCAGGTTTACACCTGCTGGAATTGGCACCGCCGCTTGCCGCGGTTGCCGGGCTTCACAGGGCCAGTCCCTCCACCACTCTTGATAAGATGATATAATATTTTATTTTTTGCGGTAACAAAGGCCGCATGATTATCTTAGCATCAGGGCTCTGGTTTGACAAGACAAGCTTCCGGCAGTGATCAGAGCCACGACAAGAGCATTTTTTCCGGGATTCCGGCCAGCTGCCTGGTTGCAACAACCAGACAGAAAATATTTCGTACCATATGGCTTTCTACCCAATATATTAGCGTTTTTCAGAGAGCCAGCTTTACTTTCCGCTTTTCTATGCTAGTATGATGGCGAAGAAGAGAATAAGCAGGTGATCAATTATGGATCTGATTGACAGGAATATTCTGGCCTGTTTGCGCAAAAACGCGCGTATTCCCGCTTCTCTGATCAGCGAGCAAGTCAACTTATCGGTTTCAGCCGTGCTGGAACGCATCAAAAAACTGGAAAACGCCGGTGTGATCAAGCAATATACGGTTCTGCTTGATCATAAAAAAATCGGCAAGGATCTTTCGGCTTTTATATCTGTCAGCCTCGATCATCCCAAACACAATGACCATTTTGTCTCCTGCATCAAACAAGACAGGCGCGTCACCGAATGCCACTACATCACGGGAGACTTCGACTTTCTGCTCAAAGTAATCACCCATTCGACAGCTGAACTGGAAGCCACACTCAATACCATTAAAAACATACCCGGCGTTTCCCTGACCAGAACACTGGTCGTTTTTTCCACATTCAAGCAAGAAGTGTCCATCATGCCGGACGTTTTTGCAGAAAGCCCCGATTAAAGAAAGGAAAGGTGAAACATATGATCATTGGTATCCCCCGGGAGATCATGCATGATGAAAATCGCGTCGCGGCCATTCCGGAAACGGTTCAGGAGATGGTTGCCTCCGGCTACCAGGTACACGTGGAAACCGGCGCAGGTAAAGGCTCACACATCAGCGATGAGCAGTATCAGGCGGCCGGTGCGGCCATCCAGCCATCTGCCGCCGGACTTTACCGGATAAGCGATATCATCCTCAAGGTGAAAGAGCCCCAATTCAACGAAGACCTGCAATGCCCGGAAACTGACCTGATGCATGAGGGGCAGGTTCTCATCGCCTTCCTGCACCCGGCGTCACCAGGCAACCGGCAGATGGTGCACGATTTGGCGAAGCGGGGTGTAACCAGCCTGACCCTGGATGGCATTCCCAGAATCTCCAGAGCGCAGCAGATGGATGCCCTGACATCCATGAGCACCTGCGCCGGATATAAAGCGATGCTGATGGCCGCGAATGAACTAGGCAAGTTTGCCCCGCAGATATTCAGCGCCGTCGGCATGATCCGTCCGGCACAAGCGCTTGTCATCGGTGCCGGAGTCGCCGGCCTGCAAGCCATCGCCACTGCGAAGCGGCTTGGTGCCGTCGTCCATGCCGCTGATATCCGACCGGACGCAGCCGAACAGGCCCGCAGCCTGGGCGCTAAATCCATCGATCTCGGCATCCCGGCTGACCTGGCGGTAGGCAGCGGTGGCTACGCCCGCCACTTGCCTGAAAACTGGCTGAAACAGGAACAGGAAATCCTGAAAACGGCTTTGCCGAATATGGACATTGTTTTCTGTTCCGCTTTGGTCCCCAGCAGCAGAGCACCCATCCTGATCACGGCAGAGATGCTGGATTTGCTTCAGCCCGGCAGTGTTATCGTTGATTTGTCCATCGATCAGGGCGGCAATTGCGCCCTGACAGCTCCTGGGCAGACAATCCGCCACCATGACCATGGCGTCACGATCATCGGCATCAAAAATGTACCGGGTCTGCTGCCGGCCAGCGCGACCTGGATGTTTGCCCGCAACGTGTCACACCTGTTGCGCTACATGACTGATCAGGGACGCATGACGCTCGATCGGCAAGATGACATCATCCGTTCTGCCTTGACCACCATCAATGGCGAGATTGTCCATGCGGCCTTCCGAACCGAGTAGGCTATCCAGCTGAGAGGGGTTTTATCATGGCGTACGGCTACGACCTGCTGATTTTTGTTTTCTCGGCCCTGATCGGCTACCGGCTGATCAGAAAAGTGCCTTCTCTGCTGCACACACCTCTAATGTCAGGCACCAACGCGCTTTCCGGCCTGACCATCGTGGGGGCTGTTGCCGCTGCCGGGGCAGCCGTAACACTGGGCAGCAGTCTACTGGCTTACCTGGCAATCATCCTGGCCATGGTTAACATTGCCGGCGGATTCGCGGTAACGGACCGGATGCTGAAACTGTTTCACAAGAAAAAAACCGGGGAGGCTGATCCGCATGCCTGAGCTTTTTTTCACAATCGCCTACATCATCCTGGCCCTCGCAGTTGTGATCGGCATTTTCCTGATGAGCAAGGTGCAGACCGCCCGCAGCGGTAACGCGCTCAGTGCCTGCAGTGCCCTGGCGGCTATCATCCTGACCCTTTGGCGTGAACAGCTTATCCGACCCCTGCCCATCCTCCTGTGTCTGCTGGCAGGTTTGCTGCTTGGTCTGCTGGCAGCCTGGAAAATAAAAATGATTGCCATGCCGCAATTTGTCGCCCTGCTCAACGGTCTGGGTGGTGCTGCTTCAGCCCTGGTCGCCCTGTCCTCCTGGACGGGTGAAGCCGGTCAGCCCATCTTCAACACAGTAACGATATTGCTGGCTCTAGCCATCGGAGTCCTGACCTTTACCGGCAGCCTGGTCGCAGCCGGCAAACTGCAGAAACTACTGCCGCAGAAACCGCTCGTCTGGCCCGGCCATGACGTGATGACCCTGGTGATGTCTCTCCTGCTTGTCGTTCTGGTTGTCATGCTGTCAGGCGGTTGGTTGTACAAAGGACTCGGAATGGTTCTGCTGCTTGTTCTGAGCGGTTTGACCGGCCTGGTTTTCACGCTGCGCATCGGCGGAGCGGATATGCCCATCACCATTGCCCTTCTTAATGCTTTGTCAGGCGTGGCCGGCTCAGTTGCAGGCATGGCCATCGGCAACCGCTTCCTTATCTTTGCCGGTGCCGTCATCGGCGCGTCCGGCCTTTTGCTGACCAGGATCATGTGCCGTGCCATGAACCGCTCACTTAGCCATATCCTGACTGGCCAATCATTCACCGGTTCCGGGAAAAAAGCCGCAGCTCAACCAACGCCCTTTACGACAGATCAGGAGCCAGCTCTGAATCAAGCGGGCGAACCAGCAACAGCTGAGCCAGATCAGGATCAGGCGGCACACGCGGAGGAATCGGCAGCTGCCATAGAAGACCCTTATCAGACAGCAGCGGAAAAACTGCGCGCGGCGGAACAAGTCATTGTGGTGCCCGGGTATGGTATGGCACTGGCACAGGCACAGCAGCTGGTGTACCAGCTGGCCAGCCAGCTGGAAAAACAAGGCAAAGTCGTAAAATACGCCATCCATCCTGTAGCAGGAAGAATGCCCGGTCACATGAATGTCCTGCTGGCAGAGGTCGATGTGCCTTATGAGCAACTCTACGAAATGGACACGATTAATCCGGAATTCGCCAGCTGCGATGTCGTGCTGATTGTCGGCGCCAACGATGTGGTCAACCCGGCGGCCAGCACAGCCAGGGACACACCCATCTACGGCATGCCTGTTCTGGCCGTCGGCGAAGCTAAGCACCTGATCATCTGCAACTATGATCTGAAACCAGGTTACGCCGGTGTCCCCAATCCACTTTACGAATTGAAAACAGGTGCTTCCCTGTTAATCGGCGACGCTTCCGAAACACTAAAAAAGCTGATCAATAACCTGTAACAGAAAATGTCATATTAGCGCATTGATCCGGCAGCCATCACCAGCAAAGGCTGCCGGATCTTGTTTTTTGACCTGTTCCAGCATAGCAAACATCAAGGTTAATCTGATTGTTCCCGATCTTTACACGCCTGTAAAACATGCTACAATCAATTCTATTAGGCTTAAGCGGGACAGATCTCAAGACTGTTTAAAGGGTCTTGTTCATCTGATATATCACATGATCAGAAAGAAGGAATGACTGTGTTCTGGCCTGTTTTCTCGATTGTTGTTTCTTTACTCGCTTTTCTGGCAGCCGCCTGGCTTTACCAATGGGTCAAACGCCTGCCGACAGCTGACGGGCCGATCAGTGAGATCGGCGCTTTGATCAAAGCCGGCGCCTACACGTTTCTGCGCACTGAGTACAAATTGCTAAGCCGTTTTGTGATCGGTGCGGCGGTCTTGATCCTGCTCTTCTTTCCCCGTCCCTTCTGGCTTGGCAGCATCCAGACCAATCTGCTGATGGCAGCGACCTATATCGCCGGCTCAGTTTTATCTGCCTTGGCCGGTTACATCGGGATCAGCATCGCCACGATTGCCAATGTCAAAGCAGCCAGCGCAGCCCGGCGTGGCCTGGCACCTTCCTTTATGGCGGGATTTCGTGGAGGGGCCGTTATGGGCATGGCCGTAGTCGGCACCAGCCTGTTGGGCGCAGCTGTGCTCTACCTGTTGACCAAGCAGGCGGAGCCGGTTCTCTCTTTCAGCTTTGGCGCCAGCTCCCTGGCTTTGTTCGCCAAGGCCGGCGGTGGGATTTTCACCAAGACAGCGGACATAGCCGCTGATCTGACCGGTAAAGTTGAACTGGGTATTCCGGAAGACGATCCGCGCAACCCCGCGGTTATCGCCGATAATGTCGGCGACAACGTCGGTGATGTCGCCGGTATGGGCGCGGATCTTTTTGACTCCAATATCGCCACTCTGGCCGCTTCCATGATCCTGGCTATTCCGCTCGGTCAGGTCAACATTATTTTCTGCTATGCAGGACTTGGCCTGCTAGCTTCGATCATCGGTGTTTTCCTGTCCGGCGTCGGTAGAAGGGGCAATCCTGGCCGTGCTCTCAATCGTGGGACCTATGTGACCAACGCCATTTTCGCTCTGCTTTCCCTGGGAGCGACCTTGATTTTTGATTTCGAGTTCCGTCTCTGGATCGCGGCCGCTGTTGGCCTGATCGCCGGAGCCGCCATTGGCTTTACATCCGACCTGTTTACCTCAGACGGCAGCAAAACGGTTGACCGGGTGGCCAGAGCATCAAAAACAGGACCTGCTTTCACCATACTGAGCGGTTTTTCGTATGGCCTGCTTAGTTCATTCCCAGCCATACTGGGGATCGCTGCCGCTTCTCTGATCTCATATAAAGTCTGTGAGCCACTTGGTGCCGGCTATTCGCTGCTGGGCATCAGCATGGCCGCTGTCGGGATGCTTTCGGTCGTCGGCATGATCATCTCCAATGATGCTTATGGCCCGATCGTCGACAACGCCCGCGGCCTGGCCGAGATGGGCCAGCTTGGTGATGAGGTTCTGCACGTTACCGACGAGCTGGACGCCGCCGGCAACACAGCCAAAGCGATTACAAAAGGGTTTGCCATTGGCGCGGCCGGTTTGACGGTCATCGCTTTGCTGGCGGCTTACCAGGAGATTCTCCGTAATTCAGGTGTGACCGGCGACGGCCTTAAATTTGACATCCTTAATCCGCTGGTCTTTTTTGGCCTGCTGGTGGGTATTGCTGTTCCGGCCGTCTTTTCCGCGATGCTGATCATGGGCGTTGACCGCAATGCTGAGCGCATGGTTTCTGAAATCCACCACCAGTTTGATACGATTCCCGGTCTCAGGGAAGGGAAAGAAGGTGTCAAGCCAGATTATAATAAATGTATCGATATCGCGACGATCGGTGCCTTGAAAGAACTTGTCCCGGCCGGCCTTATGGCAATCGTTGTCACCCTTGTGGTCGGTTTTGTCGGCGGCGTGCATGCGATCGGCGGTTTTCTGGCCGGCAACATTACCTCCGGCCTGCTTCTGGCCTTGTTGATGTCCAATGCCGGCGGTTTGTGGGACAACGCCAAAAAACACGTCGAATCCGGCCATTATGGTGGAAAAGGCTCTGATGCGCATAAAGCGGCGGTTATTGGCGACACAGTCGGTGATCCTTTCAAAGATACAGCCGGTCCTTCAATCAACACACAGATAACCGTGGTTTCCCTGGTGGCATCCATGGCCGCCGCATTATTCATTCTCTATTCGATTTTTTAAGCTTCTTTCTCCTAGCGCATAGGACAGCTTAACGAAAAGAGGCCCGGTTTTTTGAACCGGACCTCTTTTTTAAATCAAGTGGCCAGCGTGGCTTATGATTTTTTCTGGAGCGGGCAGACAACGCGGCAGCTCTGCACGATGGTCGGCCTGAACTTGTTGATCGGGTCTCTCTGGCGCAGCGCTTCAGTGAGCATCTCTTCATCCAGATCCTGGCCAGGCCGCAAGTCAAGAGCAGAGCCATTGTGTTCAAAACCGTCCTTGTTGGTCAATGCATAGCGTGTCGCCCAACGGCAACGATTGGTTTCCAACGGCATAAAGTCATATTTTTCCGTCCCGATAGCCAGATCCAACTTTTTCTCTGGCTCGAAAGCCGTTACCGGACAGGCATCCAGACACTTGTGGCAGGAAGCGCAGACCGCCGGTATACTGGCAGGCAGTACGGAGTCGGCCTGGAGCGGCATATCGGTGACAATGGCGATAAAGCCCTGGTTGATACCGTATTCCTCTGTATAGGCGGCGCGGTTCCAGGTCAGCTGACCCAGGCCGGCGCAAACCGCTTCAACAGCGTTGTTGATCGGTGCTGTATGTAGCCCGCGCGGGCTGCCTGTTTCTGTCCCAAGATGTGTCAGGTCGTGCGTCAGTGCTGCCTGGTAGCCATGTTCCTGCAAGGTCTTGACAACTTTAAGCGCCAGGATGGTCAGTTCACGGTGAACCTGGTACTGTACGAAGACATAAGGGCCAACTGCTTCAGCCGGTGGTTTGCCGGCACGCTCCAGTGCTGCTTCGGGATAACGCATACCCAGAACCAGAACACTCTTGCCGTCCGTCAGATAATCCGCCGGGCGGTAAAGCTGCAGCTGGCGGGCCTGAACGGATGGTTTATACGGCATGAACAAATCATTCATGTCAACAGCGTCCAGAATGGTCCGACCGGAAGCGTCATTTTGCAGCTGGTCGACAACCCCGTTGATACGGGCGACGTCGGAAATGCCGGCAAGGTTGGCACCATAGGTTCTGGCCATTTCCTTAACAGCCCCGGATCCGCTGAGTTTGCGGCCGGGGTTGCCCCGCAGCGCCAGATTCATATCCGGCAAATCACAGTTGAGGACGACTGAAGAATAGCACAAGCCATAGCCTTCCGGCATTTCTCCGAACAGCTGCTGGTCGCGGATGATGCTTTGCGCTTTCTGCGACTGGGAAATAACGGAAACACCCAGTGTGTCAAAGATACGGGCAATATCCAGCGTCGCGAACAGCATCGCTCGCTGTGCTTCCTGCTGGATTGCATCGGTGATCCGGGTTTTGTCTTGCGGGTCAATGCCGGCATAGCCATCCAGACGCCACTTGATGCCCACAGCCATGATGCTCTTGGCGTCGGGCAGAAGACTGTCCAGTTCAATCCCTTTGGCCCGTGCTGCCTTCTCAGACAGGACAACAACCTGGTCCGCTGCATAATTGGTAGCCGTTAAGATCGCCTGGTCGATGATCTTGCGCGGCATGGGCAGGCCGGTCGGCCTGAACTGATTCTGACGGGTTGTGAAAGACGTATAATCCGGCTTTTCTATGCGCAAATCAGGCGGGACACAAACCTTCAGGCAGGTTCCCAGCGTTCCGCTGCGACGCCCTTGTTTTTCAACAGCGTCCAGGATCTCTGCTTCGGTTACAACGTCCGGGACACCTTTGTCCAGATCAAGGGCAAAGTGTTCAGACCAGGCACAACGCCACAAGTTTTTGTTGGCAAAGCGGTTGTCCTTGTCTTCGACACGGACATTTTTCACACCTTCGACTTCCTTGGTGAACGCCTGTGCCGGACAATGGCGGATACAGGCTCCGCACATATCGCACAAGGCCTGGCCTTTGTAAAGCGGTGTCGGCTCAATTTCGGCATCTGTAATGACGCTGACAAAACGGTTGCGAGGTCCGTATTCCGGTGACAAAGACAGGCCGTTCCAACCCAATTCAGTCAAACCGGCCGTCACGGCGGCATAAATATGGGAGATGTCCGGCGCAAAGACAGCTTTCAAATCTTTGTACGCCTTATAGCGCCAGATATTGCTGGATACGATCGGCACACTACGGTAACCCATATCTTCAAGCAGGCAGGCCAGTGTAAAGGAGATATGGTCCAGCTTGTCGTTCATAGCGATCTGGACACCATAGCTGTCACTGATATGGGCACTTTCTTCGCCGTCCAGCTCGATGGTAGCGTCCGGATGGTGGATGGCACAAACCATGACAGTCCGCGCTGTCGGTAGAATCCCCTGTGGACTCATCATGACCGGTGCATTTTCAAACCGTTCGATGTTGGCAAATCCAACCAGGTCAGCACCTAGTTCGTAAGCTTTCTTTTTGAGTTGAAGTGTCAAAGAAGGATCGTATGAGACGGGCATATGGTTACCTCCTGTTTTTCTTCAGTGTAAGCGCGTGCTGGCGCTTTGTCATTCACCATGGGCGAATCTTGCTCAGGTCGACAGGACATGGGCAATCTGGGCAGCACAGTCTTTAAGATGTACGATCAGTGCATCTGCATCCCGGCGCTGTTCCGGCTCTTCCGTCATAGCGGCACCCAGCGCGCCCAGAAAATTACAGCGTTCGGCTTTGACCGGAACGGCCACAGCCAGCACAAAATTAGCCTCATGCATCACGCAACTGCCCTGCTGGCGGATCTTTTCCCGGGCCTGGACCAGTTCGGGCAGGTCATGGATACCGTCCCAGCGATTCTCAGGTAATCCCCAGCGCCCCAGAATATCGTTGAGCTGACTGGAATTGGCATAACTGACGAGAATGCGCCCGGTTGGTTTTGTGTAGATGAAATCATCGCTTTTGGCGTTGAAACGGGCAGCCTGCCCTTTGCGAGCGCCATCACTGGTCTGCAAAACCATTTTCCGCTCCCCAAAAGACAGCGTGGTGAAATAAATCGGAACGGCCAGATGGCGGCTTTTCGTACGGATGAGCTGCTGGATCTGGTCAGGCAGGTCTGCATGGGTTGCTGTGACCATCTGGATCATGCAGGTTCTATGACTGCTGTGGTAGCGGTGCCGGCTGTCCTGAGTCAGATACTCAGCCCTGACCAGTGTTTTGAGCAGTTTGCAAAGTGTGTTGGGAGCGATACCGGTGCGACGAGCCAATTCACTGAGGCTGAAACCCTCACCCAGCGGATCGTCAAAACCAAAAATGTCCAGGATGTGCAAAGCTTTTAAAACGGATCGCACATATGGGCTGTTATCCATTTTTCTACTCCAGTCAAACGGCAAGATCGATTTCATTATAGCATATGCGGCGATACGCTGGTCGTCGTTGCAAGCTCGACAGTCGCAGGGCATTATGATAAATTGGTGGTTGCGTCCCGCTATCGGGGCAGTAAGCGATATTGGGTAAGGAGATCAAATGAACAGTAAAATTGATCTGCGCAGTGATACCGTAACATGGCCGACAGAAGCCATGCGCCAGGCGATGGCCCAAGCACCAGTCGGCGACGATGTCTATGGCGATGATCCTACCGTAAACCAGCTGGAAGCACTGGCCGCCCGTATGCTGGGCAAGGAAGCCGCGCTTTTTACGGTCAGTGGCACCATGGGCAATCAGCTGGCTTTGATGGCTCAGGTTGAGCGCGGCAATGAAATTATTCTTTCAGAGCGTTCCCATATCGTTGTCCATGAAGCCGGTGCTGCCGCGATCTTGTCTGGCGCCCAGCTGCGCTGCCTGCCGGTTGTGGACGGCCAATTGGATCTGCAGCATCTGGAAGCAACCATCCGCAAAAACCCTGAGGACATTCACAGCCCCCGCACAGACCTGATCTGCCTGGAAAATGCTGATTCTGACGGTCTCGTGCTGCCGCTTGATTATCTGAAAGAGGTCCGGGCCATCGCCAGGCGCTATCGGGTGCCGATCCATATGGATGGAGCACGCCTATTCAACGCAGAGGCCGCAGGCCCTTATAGCGCGGCTGATTATGCATCCTTTGCTGACACGGTGCAAATCTGCCTTTCCAAAGGCCTTTGCGCACCAGTAGGTTCACTGCTGGCTGGCCCTGCACCGGTTATCGGTCTGGCCAGACGCAAGCGCAAAATCCTGGGAGGTGGCATGCGTCAGGCCGGCATCCTGGCCGCAGCCGGCCTGCTCGCCTTACAGGAGCAGCGCCAACTGCTGGTTAACGACCATCAACTGGCCTTGCAGCTTGCTGCTGCGCTGAAGGCCTACCCGCAGTGGTTCAGCCTGATCCGCGAACCTCAGATCAACATGGTCTTTTTTCGCCTGACCGGCTACCCTGTACCCGCAGAACAGCTGGCCGACCGTCTGGCAGAAAAGCAGATCCTCATCAACGGACCGGATGATGGCATTTTTCGTCTGGTCACCCACTACTGGATCAATCAGGAAAAAACAAACCGGTTCATAGATACGCTGATCGCCCTGGCCACAGGCTGACCCGGTCGATCAGGTGCTTTTGCCCGCGGGGTACTTAACAGCAGGTAAAATTTACCTGCTGTTATTTCTTGTTGTGTTTTGACGGCTGACAGGTGTCCTGACGTTGTTTGTGACCTGTTAGGCTGATAACCAGGCTGCTGCCAGCAAAACGAAAGGAGGAAGGCAGGTACGGTTGCAGACCTGGCATCATTAGCCGCCCTGCCTGCATCATATGGATCTGATTATCGCTGACTCAGACCGTTTCTATACCGCAGCTCTGGCTGACCGGCTGCGCCGCTGGGATAAAGCTGATCATGTCACCCAATGCAGCAAAACAGAGGAGCTGCATCAGCTGATCGCCGAACGCAAAGGTGATAAATCACCAGCTTGTTTCCTTTTTAACCCTGTGGAGTTTAACGCACTGCTCCATCTGCCTCACAAGTCAGTCTGGCCTGACTGTTGGCTGGCTGTACCGATTCTCCCTGGTCAAACCACAGTTGATTTGGGTGAAAAAGCCTGTCATGGTATGGTTTATCATCGTTTTGATACGGTAGGCAGCCTGATCAACCAGCTTGCAAGTATCGATACACATCATGCCAAAACTGTCTCCGGATCAATGTCCGTATCTGAAAAAAAGGCCGGTGAGCCGAAAACAGAAGACCAGAGAACAGCTGGCAGTCTTTTGTCAGCCGAATCACCCACAGCCGATGCGAAGCTTTGGCTGCATATATCACTGTCAAACCCCAACCAAAAGTCTGCTAGCCGGCAACGGCTGGAAAAGCTTGTTGCTGTCGGCAGGCAGGTCATCTATCTGCCGCTTATGCCAACCTACCTGATGGACACGATACATGAGCGGACGCAAGGCCCCACGCTTTCTGATCTGTTGCTGCGCCTTCTGGGAGACGCCATAAAAGTGGATGATCTTGGTTGTTACTGGCAGACTGGTACAAGCTCATTCCTTTGTTTCAGGCCGCCTGAGCGAAGTGACGATTTATTGACTTGCGATCTTTCTATTCTGCGGCGCCTCATCCTGCTGCTCAGGGAGAAAGCGGTTGCAGACCCAACTGGCCAAATGTTGTTTTTTATCGACTGCCGTTGTTTACCGCTTACTGCAGCGGCCACAGTCGGCGTCCTCTGTGATGTCTGTGAATTGGAAATGCCACAGGGGCAGAATTTCATGGCCCGGGCAGCACAGACAGAAGGAAGCCGGCTGCTGGCAAAACTACCTGCTTCATGTCAGGTGATCCGTTGCCTATGCAATGACTCAGGCAAAAAAAGCATTAAACGGGAAGGGGGCAGCGGTCCACTGGTCAGGATTTCCTGATCTTGATACGGGATCAGCATTTTTATGGACCATCTATATCAACAGCCGCTCCTTGATGCACAAAGCAGAAAAAAACTGGCCGACAAGATCATGCAGCAGCTTGGTGATTATCCTGAAGCCAGCGACCATGATTTGAAAAAACTCGCACTAATGACAGTCGCCCGGGAATACAGTGGTTCGGGATTCAGTTTTTCGGAACGTCAGGCTATTGCCACCGGGCTTTTTCACACCATGCGTGGCCTGGATCTGCTCCAGCCCCTGGTTGAGGACATGTCCATCACTGAAATTATGGTCAATGGCCCAGACAACATATTTATTGAGCGTGCTGGACAGTTGCATAAAACAGGTTTGCGCTTTGACGATGCCCAACATTTGACAGGTGTGATTACAAACTTTTTCGGCCGTGCCAATCGTATGATCCACGAAAAAAGGCCGCTGGCAGATATGCGGCTGCCAGATGGTTCACGTCTGCACGCCACGTTACCGCCAGCCGCACCAGATGGTCCCGTTCTGACAATCCGGAAATTCACAGGCGTCAGACCAGATATGGAAAGCCTTATCACCAGTGGTTTTATCACCAGACAAGCCGCCCAGTTCCTTGTTGAAGCGGTTGTCGGACATAAAACACTCTTTATCTGCGGCGGAACCGGCTCCGGTAAAACGACATTCCTGAACATACTGTCCGGCTATATTCCTTCTGCGGAGCGTGTTGTTACGATTGAAGACGCTGCTGAACTATCGCTACAGGGCCTGGCGAACCTGGTGCGGTTGGAAGCCCGCCTGCCGGGCCCGGATGGCAGCGGTGAAATTACAATCGCTGATCTGATCCGCGCTTCACTGCGGATGCGTCCTGATCGTGTCATTGTTGGTGAAGTGCGCGGACAAGAAGCTTTTGACATGCTCCAGGCTATGAACACCGGTCATCCGGGATCCTTGTGCACCGGTCACGCCAACTCCTGCAAAGACATGCTGGACCGGCTAACCTTAATGGTGCTCATGGCTGTCCAGCTTCCCTGGGACACCATCCGTGCCCTGATCGCCTCCGCCATTGATCTGCTTGTTTTCCTGCAGCGCGACAGCAGCGGAAACCGTCTTGTTCAGGAGGTATGCGCAGTCCGTATGAACGGATCAGGTCAAATTGCCCTGGACTACCTTTTTCAGCGCGACAAGAAAGGGGTGTTGCAAGATGCCGGTCACAGTTCATCCTAAACTTGTTAGGCAAGGTCTGCCCTTGCTGCCGATCAGCCTGCTTATCACATGGCTGGCGATCAGCGCTTATGTCCGGCCTTTCTGGCTTCAATTCAGTATCGCGCTTGTGGCTGCTTGCTGGCTGACACAGGCACTGCTTCGGCAGCAGGCTATCAAACGAAGAACGGTGAGCCGTGAGCAATTCAAGTGGTTCCTGGAATTGCTGCTGTCACGGCTGACCACAGGAACAACTCTGGAGCGGGCTATCAGTGACACAATCCCCGGCATGGGACAGATGCTCAGCAGCAAATCACCCTTTCTCAGGGCATTACGCACGCTGAATCGTCACCTTCAGGCAAGACAATCCCTGAATCAGCTGCTGCCGGCTCTTTGCCGGCAGCTGGACTGTCCCGAAGCCAGATATTATTTTCGAATTTTACCGGAACTGCAGCGTACAGGAAGTCAGATCACGCCTTTCAGCAGGCACTTCCTACATATGATTAGCGAACAGCTCACGTTACAGCAGGATGTTGGTTCCGAAACAACACAAAGGAGGACAGAAGCCGTTTGCCTGGCTTCCATGCCTTTCGTCATGGCTTTGCTGACGCGCTCTTCTTTTGATCCACAGACAGCTATTGCTATGAACCAGACATTCTTTGCCATTGCTACAACCATCAATGGCTTGATTGCATTAACCGCCCTGGTTCTGGTCAGCCGGCTGGTTGTTTTTGACCCCGACCTTATCGAGAAAGTAAAATCATGGCCTGTATGCTTGAAAAGGTACAGACACTGGCGCCGTTTCCTGGCAGCCAAACTCCACTCAGCTTATCGGACCTTGCTGCCTGCATCTTACAGCGCCCGCTTTCTTCAAATTTTGTACCGGCTGGAACAGCAGCCTGGCACGGGCATAACACAGAAAATAGATATGACAACTGCCTATTTTGTACGTAAGCTGGACTGCATGCTGCTGGCTTCGCTTCCCGGTATACTATGCGTTCTTGTCGCACCTGCCGGAGTTTTCCTTTTTCTCCTGCCGTTTGTCGTCGCTTTTCTTCACGACAGGCAGATGCTCTACAATCAGCGACAGCAGCAGTTATCCTACCAGCTGCTGTATCCTGTTCTCATCAGTGTCTTGACCGCACTGCTGCAGGCCGGACTCTCTCTTCACCGTTCTTTTGAGATAGCTTCCACCTGTGTACAGGCTACGAATCATGAAAGCCGCAAAGACAACACTGGCTTCTATACCGACATGACAACCATGCTGAATCGAATGCACTCTGGGAGCTCTGTTCATGATGCGCTGCTTGACATCATGGACACCTGCCCGCTGCCCGAAGCACAAGCCGCACTCCTTTTGCTGCAACGCTACGGTCAAGCTGGTGAAAATGAGACGCTTCAATTGCTGACGATGCAGGCTTCAGCTTGCTGGGTGCTTCACCGGAATGCCACTAGGAAAAAACTTGAGCAGCAAAGCATGAAGCTGCTGCTACCCATGACACTCGATCTGCTTGCTGTTCTTCTGACAGCTCTGCTGCCAGCAGTCTTCAGTTTGCAGACGTTCTGAACACATCTGTGTAATCATTAACTTTTGCGACAGCAAATCACACGACACATGTATGGAACAACCAGAATAAAGGAGGTAATCCGCATGTATGACCACGCCAGGAATCACAAGGTGAAATCCGGACCTAAACGACAGAACTGGAACAAACGTCAGGGATTCGGCACTTTGGAAGTCGTCATCATCATTGCCGTTCTCTTGTCGGTTGCCCTTGTTTTTCGCGCTGCGTTAACCGACTATGCCGGCAATCTGATCCAAACTGTATTAGGTGATCAACAAGTTATCGAAGACCTGGCACTGGATTAATAAACCAGTGCTCAATGTTATAAGGAGGTAATCGGCTGTGATCATATGCTCGATGCCCCACAGCCTCAACAAATGACAACACAAAAGCTGATTTATGAGAAAGGGCCCTATCATGCCATTTTGACGAGCAGTACAGCAGATGAGTTTTTAGTGCCGTACTTGCTGGAAAGGCTGGTGCGATACAAGCCTGCATGGCTGATTCCTGGTTACCTCCGCCATCAGGGTGGAGAGGAGCAGATATGTTATGACATAACCGGTTTGTGTCCACTTGATCAAACGGACACGACAGGAAAGGATGCCGCACAGAAAGGGCTGGATCTTTTATGTACCGTTTGCGGAGTCCTGCTTGAGGCTGCGGATCTTCTTATGCCTGCCAGATTGTTCAGATTGCATCCTTCTTTGATTTATATGGACCAAAAAGGGCGTATCCAGCTGCTCTTCTGGCCTTTACTGCCAGCAGGTTCTTCCACTGAGGCGTCAGCCTCGTCTGACGAGGAGCAATATGGTGAATTAACTGCCCTTGCCAGATCTTTGGCTGACGCTTACGGCTGGCCGCAAGAAGCGGTAGACCGCGCCTGCCAGTCAGCCGGTAAAGGACCGGCTGTCTTGCTGAACTGCCTGCAGGACAATCTTTTTCGCAGTCAAGTCACCCGGCCTGCACCAAAATCAGAGCAAGATTCAGATAAATCCGGCATCTCGCAGAAAACAGGCAAGATCGAGGGTGATCAGGCAACCGGTTCAATTGACTCATCCAGCAGCATTGCCAGAAAAGGGTTGTTGACGGTGGTGAGGATTGTCCTGGTCATCTGCCACCTGCTGCTGGCAGCTGCAGTTCTTGCTTGTCTGACTGGCTGGCTGGCAGAGTACCGTTTCCTTTTGATCGCAGCGGCTTTGCTCTTGTTTTTGGTTGATCTCATTGTTTATCTTAAAGGGCATCCAACCTTGCATAAATGGTTTTTAAAAACATGGAACAACCTGGCAGGCAATGATGAACATGAGGGGAAGTCGATGGAGGAAGAAGACCAGACGATCCTCCTGGCTCCTTCTGATGCTGAATTTCGCATGGCTATGTTGTCAGAAGGACAACCGGGAACGCCAGCTGAACATGAAGGGGAAAGGGCTTTTATTCTTGTTGACGAATTTGTCATCGGGCGTGATCCGAAAAAATGTGATCTTTGCCTGCCGGTAAAGGCAGTCGGGCGAACCCATGCACGCATTATACGGCGTTCCGGATCATTCTTCATCGTTGATCTGGGCTCTGGCAACGGTACACTGCTTGACGGAAAACACCTGCCCAAGCATACGGAATGCCTGCTGCCGGATAAATGCCAGGTTCAGTTTGCCAACTGTCCCTTCTATTTTCAGGCAGACTGATCATCCGGCAGAGCGACCCGGTAAGCTTCATTCCACTTTTCCCCCGGTGTATTTCTGTTTGACGCGGATGCGGGCCTTGGCCCGCTCCACACCATGCCGGGCATGCTGCTTTTCCTGCCTGTCGGTCTGCAGGTCATTCAGGCGTTTTTCCGCACGTACCAGAGCTTCTTCAGCTCTTGACAAGTCAATCTGCTCCGGCCATTCCGCGGCGTTGACTACAATGATCATCAATTCCGGACCGATCTCGGCATAACCGTTGGTGGCGTTCAGCGCACGCCAGGATCCGTCTGTCTTCAGCCTGATCTCACCAGGTGTCAGTGCCGCGATCAGGGGCGTGTGCCCCGCCATGATACCGATCTGACCGTCCTTGGCTGTAATGACCACCATTTCCACCTGGCCTTCGAAAAACATACCGTAGGGTGTGACAATCTCCACATATAGGTTGTTCTGGCCGGCTGTCTGGTCAGCCATCACCGCTCATCCCCTTTCAACGGACCTCCTGGTAGGCTGCGTACACGTCATCAATGGTGCCTTTCATAAAAAAACAGTGTTCCGGAATGTGATCAAGACCGCCCGTGATGATTTCACCGAAACCTCGTATCGTTTCTTCAATCGATACATAGCGGCCTTCATATCCAGTTGTCCCTTCAGCCACAAAAAAGGGCTGCGAGAGAAAGCGCTGAATGCGGCGTGCCCGGTTAACCATCTGTTTGTCTTGTTCGCTGAGTTCTTCCATGCCCAGGATGGCGATGATATCCTGCAATTCCTTGTAGCGCTGCAGCATCTCCTCCACCCTTCTGGCCACCCGGTAATGGCTGCTGCCGACCACATCTTCTGTTAGGATCCGCGATGAAGACTCCAGCGGATCGACAGCCGGATAGATACCCAGTTCAACCACGGAGCGTGAAAGAACCGTGATCGCATCAAGGTGGGCAAAGGTTGTTGCCGGTGCTGGATCGGTTAGATCGTCAGCCGGTACATAAACGGCTTGAACCGATGTGATGGAACCACGCCGGGTTGAGGTGATACGCTCCTGCAGCGCACCAACTTCATTGGCCAAGGTTGGCTGATAGCCGACAGCAGACGGTATACGTCCGAGCAGGGCTGATATTTCCGATCCGGCCTGGACAAAACGAAAAATATTATCGATGAACAACAGGACATCCTTGTTCTGCACATCGCGATAATACTCAGCCATGGTCAGGCCAGTCAAAGGCGTGCGCATGCGGGCACCGGCGGTCTCGTTCATTTGGCCGAAGACAAGCACGGTCTTGTCGAGAACGCCCGATTCCTTCATCTCGTTCCATAAGTCATTGCCCTCCCTGGAACGTTCACCGACACCGGCGAAAACAGAGTAGCCCCCATGCTCACGTGCAATATTCCGGATCAGTTCCAGGATCAAAAAAGTCTTGCCAACACCGGCACCGCCAAATAAGCCGATTTTGCCGCCTTTGCTGAACGGAACGAGCAAGTCAATGACCTTAATGCCAGTCTCGAGTATTTTCTCTTCAGGATATTGGTCTGTAAATTCAGGTGCGGGCCGGTGTATCGGCCAGTGATCATCGGCGATCACCGGCCCACCGCCATCGATCGCCTCACCAAGCACATTAAAGAGGCGGCCGGTCACCATGCCGCCCACAGGCACTTTTACAGCGGAACCTGTGGCAGTGACTTCGGCTCCGCGCATCATGCCGTCTGTCGGAGAAAAGGACACGCAGCGCACGGTACCCTGACCACGCTGTTGCATGACTTCAACGACAATTCTGGTATCATTGTGCTTGATTTCCAGTGCTTCATGGATCGCCGGGACTTCCTGTTCCGGAAAACGGATATCAAGGACCGGTCCGATAATCTGTGTTACATATCCTGTTGCCATCTATTCCCATCACCTTTTTCGCCTGTATCGTCAGCTTGCTGTTGTGCTGTCAGTTCAGCCAGAACTTCAGCGCCACCGACAATTTCCGACAGTTCGCGGGTAATCCGGCCTTGTCTGGCCTGATTGCTCTGCAAACTCAGTTTCTGCTGCATCTCATCAGCGTTTTCTGTCGCATTGTCCATCGCGGTCATACGCGCTGTCTGTTCACTGGCATAAGCCTCCGTGAGCACACCATAGACCATGCCGTTCAAATATGTGTTGATCAGATAATTGGCTACATCATCAACCGACGGCGCATACTCAACGGTACTGCCCGCGATCAGGCCACGCTGCTGTTTGAAACGGGACGGAACGATGTCCTCCAGAGCGTCAGGGTTGACCGGCAGTACTCGGGTAACCATCGGTTTCATGGAGATAGCCGATTCTATTTTTGTGTAGATAAAATAAACCAAATCCAAAGTGCCTGATTCATACAGGTCGTAGATGTAATCAGAAATATCGCGTGCCCTGTAAT
>LFRM01379835.1_pt1 | contig 20660 bp, 19 predicted proteins | sample 618341 | NCBI WGS metagenome assembly LFRM01 (sample SAMN03654438, study PRJNA283298) | anaerobic digester metagenome | isolation source: pool of bioreactors CSTR01a, CSTR02a, and CSTR03a thermophilic anaerobic... | place: Denmark: Kgs. Lyngby | collected 2014-05-21 | reverse complement strand
GGTAAACTCATTACTACACCATCAACCCACCCTAAATTTTCATGAAAAATATCAGGGAAGATAATCTACAACAGGAGTTTTATTTTATGGTACTCTAAAATTACACTGTAGTCTAATATTCACAAGTTTAGACAGTGAATTAAGGAGTAACCATGGATAATAATCTTTCACATATTACAAGAATTTTAGACCCTAACCAAAAATCCACCATTGTAGAGGAAGTTTTAGCTAAATGCTCATTAACACTAATAAAAGACTAGTAACCATCATAACAAGAAAACACAGGCATTACACCTGTGTTTCTTTGTTATGATTTATAAATTACAGTGCCACTTTTCCCCACCAAAGCTTCATTGGTCTTTTCCAAAGAAGCGATGATGGCTTTTCTGCCTTTACCCGACTCACAGAATCCAGAAAGGTTTTTGAGAAGTTCGGGGATTCCTTTTCCCTTTAAGAATAACTCCATAAGCTTTTTGTGGACATGATCTCTAAAATTCAGCATATCAATATGCTTATTGAGTGAAATCTCTAGGATTTCTGTTACCAAATTTGATAAATTCGATTCAGGGGGTAGCTCAATAACTGGAAATCCCAGTTCATCACCTTGTCTTAATATTTCCGGCAGAATATTTTCAATATATCTAAAAGGTTTAATGCAAATTCCTGAAACTCCTTTTTCATGTAATTTAGGGATAAGTTCCATGAGTGCCTTTGAATCTTTTGAAATGGGAAATAGAGTGGTTATTAAGAGATTCCCCTTTTCTACGTAGGGGATGATATCAGGGACTTCCATGAGCATGGCATTAATTACTGTATTATCTAAGCCCTTGGAACCTGCTACAATTTTGGCATTCTTAAAGCCCTCTAGCAGCAATACATCTGCAATTTTTATTAACATATTCTTCCCCCCATTAGTGACTCGAATTACTCATTAGAACTATTTTGTAATTTATATCCGTCTTTAGTTAAAGTGATTTTAGTTAAGCTAAGATCTTTTTCTTTCACTAAAATATAATCTGTATCAAATGTAGAAATTACAAAAATACTGATTTTCTCTTTGGCTAAAATCATACTAATTCGAGCTAAAACTCCAATCATCGTAAAATCGAGAGGCCCTTCTATTTTAATGATTTTCCAATTTCTCTCACAAGTTATTTCTTCAGGTATATTTTTTTCAAGGCAAACGATAGAAAGCTCATCTGCAGTTCTTGTAATGGACGTGAATTCACCATTTCTAGCCCACGTTGGAACCTCTGAATCAGGCTTAAGTCTACAAACCCCATATTCCTCATTAAGAATTCTCATTGATAAACTTTGCATCTTTCATCCTCACTCTCTTTCTTTCTACATCATCATTGTTTTAAATTTAGTTTAGCATAAAAAAGGCTCAGCAAGATTTAAATCTCTTGCTGAACCTACCCTATGTGTCCTACCAAATTATTTATCTGGCTCAAATTAGTTATTTATATATGCCTTTTTGTTTGGCAAAGTTATTTCTATTTAATATGTTAAGAATTATTAATGCGATGAATAATCCAGAACTACCATAGTATAATAATTGATTCTTAGAATCAGAAAAAACGATTATACCTAATAAAGCAGCGGAAGCCATACAAACTTCTATGCATGCATTTATTTTTTGAAACAATCTACGTTTCTTATGCTCCTCATATTTTATTTTAAGCGGCCAATAAATTCCGATATATTCTAGGATAGCTACAATATACACCCCAGTAATCCCTATAATTGTCACTGCATTTCCAAAATTCATACTAGCTCCTTTACCCAAGTGATCATCACTTATAATCTTACATAATTAGCACTGCATCCCTACAGCTAGATAATTTTTTGATTACTCATCTTTATTATTTATCATAAGCAAGTTACCTTCATTTTTTTAGATCAGCTATGCTTCAAGTATTCTATTAGTTTCTGTTATTTCTTCTTCCATTTGGATTTTCAAGTGTATTAGATTTCGTTCTAATTCAGAAATAATCTCTTCTATTTTACTTATGGTGCTATACACATTATCCAAGGACGTTTTGATTTTTGATTGAACAAACCAATCTGCAAATATCCCGTCTAAAAAGAAATCAGCAAATGAAGCAAATGAAGATAAATTAACCTGAATGTCTGTAAACTCATTTACATCAGACAACTCTTTTTTGAAAGCAAGTAAGTGTTCTTGAACCTCAACTGCAATAATGTTGGCCTTATCAATGGCAGAGTGCTTAGCAATATCAGAAATGATTCCGCCACCTAAAAGATCCCAGGTCCCCCAACTTTTAGCCGTTTCGAGCTTTTCTTTCACTTCTTCTAAGGCATTAAGGGTTGTTTCCCCTGCATTAATGGCCTCTTTAATTTCTTTAATATCGATTCGAATCTCATCAGTTTTAACAAGAGAATTTTTAAGTCGTATTCCTGAGTTGCCACCTTCCTTGATGATAAGATCTTCTTTTTCCTTAATCAAGTTCTTGTATCTGTAGTCTATATTATCAAATTTTGATAAGTCTCCTCTGATATTACTGATTTCCATCTCTATCTTTTTAATCTGTTTTTCTAATTCTTCATATTTTAATGTTGCTAACAGATACTCTTCTTTCTCTTTATCTAGTTTTTCATATTTTTTCCCCACAAGAGTCAAAAGCACAGCTGATAAGCTTAGTCCCTCTAGCTTCTCAACATCTTTTCTTTCTTTGTCTAAAACCTCTTTAAGTTCGATTCTTTGGGAATTCTTTTTTTCCAAATCCTCTACTCTAGATTTTTCCAAAGAGAGTACCTTATGATATTCTCTTAATTCCTCTTTTAAGTGTAATAACTCTTGGTTGATTGAACTTAGCATATATCTTCTCCTTTTTTAAATTTAGATATCCTATATGTCATAAACATGTCATTATGTTCTATTATATGATTTTTAACCTTGTTAATCTATGGTAATTATTTTCGTTAAAAGACGCTCTCAGTTATCTTCTAAAGATAGCGTCTAAATCAGATCACTTGGAGAATCTACGTCTTTTAGCTCATCTTTATTCGCTTCAAAAAACGTTACATCCTTAAGATGTCTTCTCATAACAACTTTTCCGCCTTGGTCTCCTTGAAGCTCCAGTAGGTCAGGATAATATTTCTCATTAAAGCTAACAGGGCTACCAGGAATCTCATTATGGGAAGCACAAAGAAAACCAGATTCTGATTCTATGGCTTTAAGCAAAAAAGCTTCTAAGGTTTGGGCTTTCATCCAAGGTTGGTCTGCCGTTAAAAATACAGCGACTTCTTCTACGTTTTGATCCAGATTAAGTGGGTGGGATAACCCCATCTTTATTGACTCAGATTGGCCTAAAGTCGGATGATTATTTTTTAGCGTAATTAAGCCTAAGTTTGTCCCTTGAGTTAATATTTCATCGTAAGAAGAAACCAATATAGCTGTTCCTTTTTCAGGATGCTTTTTTAAAAACTGAGCAACATTCTCCAGCACATGATTAAACATGGCCTTACCTTCAATCTCTAACAGAAGTTTATTTTCTCCAAAGCGTCGGCTAAAACCCGAGGCCATAATAATTATCCTTAAATAGGTCTTCATTTATATCTTCCCACCCTTTTTAAAATATGCCACAGCCATCTGAAAAGCTTCCTCTCGTGTGATTAAATCTAGATCCACATGGATTCCCTCACTTAGTTCCCATACTTTTTGGTTAAAGGGCAGATTCTCTTTCTTTAAAACCACTAGTACTGGAGTCTGATTTTGCAAGATCGCTTGCCAAACTGTATTTAGAAAAGAGATATTATTCTTTTCAAACCGTCCAATCTCATCCATGATCATACAGTCATTATCTCCTTTTAACCCTCTTTCTATGGCTTTTATCCCTATGGAATCAAAAGCTTCTGAATTAATTTGGAATTTCCCAGAAGCTTTCATCCTGGCCATAGGAAACCCTGGGGTTACACTCAAACCATTCTCAAGAGGGAATAGGTCGAATCCTATTTTTAAGCCATCTTTTATCACGGGATGGGTCATAAACCCTCCCGCTTTCCAATTTAGGGCCTTAATGATATTGCGGCACAGGGTAGATTTACCCGAACCTTTTGAACCCGTCACAATTATTCGCATATTTCACCCCACACACTTTCTTCTATATTATAAACACCCCAGTTACAAGACCTTAAGCCTAATCACCAGGGTGTCATTTATATTCCTTTAAGATGGATTAAGTTCTAGCTCCAGCATACCCATAGCCACCTTTTCGCTGGTGATGGGTAGATCGCGTACCATAACTTTAGTCGCATTGTAAATAGCATTAGCTATAGCTGGAGAAGGAGTGTTAATCACAACTTCTCCAATGGATTTTGCACCAAAAGGACCTGTAGGTTCGTAACTACTATCAAACTCCACACGAATATTCCCTACATCTAGTCTAGAAGGAATCTTGTATTTCATAAAGGAGTCATGAATTACTCTTCCTTTTTTGTCATATACAATATCCTCATACATAGCCATGCCAATCCCTTGGACGATGCCTCCCTCCACTTGGATCTTAGCCAAATTAGGATTTATGGTGGTTCCACAATCAACTACGGCTACATAATCAATGATTTCAACTACTCCTGTTTCTGTGTCTACCTCCACTTCAACTAACCCTGCCATAAATGGTGGAGGACTGGTGGCGGAGAAATGAGATTCGCTGGCCGTAAGATATTTATTTTGACCTAATAAAGATAAATTCCCAATATCCTTTAAGCTAACTTCTTTTTTAAATTCTAAGGAGAATACTTTTTCTCCATCAAATTCTAATACCTCTAAAGGAAGATCTAGCATACGAGACCCTTCTTCTAAAATTTGTTCCCGTAATTTTTCACAGGTTTTCACTACAGCCATACCCGTAATATAAGTGGTACTTGAAGCATAAGACCCTGTGTCATAAGGAGAAAGGTCTGTATCCACCCCATGGACCACCACATTATCCACGTGGCAATCTAAAGACTCCGCTGCCATTTGGGCCAAGATGGTATCGCACCCTGTCCCCATATCTGTAGCTCCAATTAATAGGGTATAGAATCCATCATCATTAAGTCGTACTTCCACTGCCCCAACATCCAGATTTGAAATTCCAGAGCCCTGCATGGCTACAGCGCAACCTACACCTCTAACCTTATTGTTCCCCATATCTCTAGCTGGAAATTTTCTATCCCAATCCATCATCTCTTTTGCTCTATTTAAACAATTATCTAAATGACAACTCCCTAAAACTTCTTGATAGTATGTAGGCATGACCGTTCCCACTTGGCTCTTGTCTAACATGTTTTGCATGCGAAGAGCAGTAGGGTCCATGTTCATTTTAGCGGCCAGCTCATTCACAGCCGACTCTAAAGCGAAGAAACCTTGTGGAGCCCCGTACCCTCTAAAAGCACCGCCTCCCATGGTGTTGGTGTAAACCACATCGAAATCAAATTTAGAAGCCTTAATTTTGTTATAAATCGTCATGGCTTTATGGCCTGATAATCCCACTGTACTGGGACCATGGTCTCCATAGGCCCCTGCGTTCCATAGAGAATGCATGTGTATGGCCTTAATATTTCCTTCTTTGTCTGCTCCAATGCGCACACTGATTTCACTCTCATGACGAGGTCGTCCACTGGTCATACTCTCTTCTCTAGTAAAGATTAGTTTGGCTGGATGTCCCGTCACCATGGTAACAAGAGCTGGATAAATCTCACTAACTGAAGATTGCTTTGCTCCAAATCCACCACCAATTCTTGGTTTAATGACTCTGATCTTTGACTTTGGAATTTCAAGAGCCGTAGCCAAAATTCGCCTTACATGAAAAGGCACCTGAGTGGAGGTGGTCACCACCAATCTTCCATAAGGATCTAAACTGGTATGAGTTCTAAACGTCTCCATCATGGCTTGGTTGTTCGCTAGAGTATAGTACTTTTCATTTACCACATAAGCACACTCTTGAAGCTCTTTCTCCACGTCTCCAATTTCTTCAGAACCTTTAGCACAAAGATTCTTTTTATTGTTTGCTCCCACATCAACTAAGCTAAGGAAGTCTTCTTCTGGATGGACAATAATCTCACTGTCCAGTGCTTCTCTAAAATCCAGTAGAGGTGTTAGTACTTCATATTCTACTTTAATTAGGCTCATAGCTTCATGGACTGCTCTACTATCCCATCCTGCTATTATGGCCACCGGATCTCCCACACTTCTCACCAGTGGATCTAAAATCAATCGGTCATAGGGGCTCACTTCAGGATAGGATTGTCCCGCGGTGGTAAATCTGGTTTTAGGACCTTCTTTATGGGTTAGAATACACTCAATTCCTTCAAGCTTTTTAGCTGCTTCTGTATCAATACTTACGATATTGGCACGGGCATGAGGACTTCTTAGAATTTTTACCGTAAGAAAATGCTCCGGGGTGATGTCATCGGTATAAACCGGTTTTCCTGTAATTAGTGGAATGGCATCTTTTTTTCGTATACTCGTATTAACGGTCTTCATGGTTTACCTCCCCATTGGCATCTAAGTATTTCGTAATGGCTCTGGTGTGACCCATGTATCCCGTACATCGGCAAAGATTACCCGCTAAGTAATTATTAATTTCTGCTTCACTGGGATTTACTAATTCATTTTTCATCGCATAGATATTCATAATGAATCCGGGGCTACAAAAACCACATTGTTCTGCTCCTTCATCGGCAATGAAACCTCCAATCTCAAGAGCATCTTTTTGAATTCCTTCTAAAGTCTTCACATGTTTACCATGAGCACGACCCACTAAAGTTGAGCATGAAAGTACAGGTTTGTCTTCAACAAGAACTGTACAAAGACCGCAATTAGAGGTTTCACATCCACGCTTAACACTGAGATAACCCTTTGATCTAACAAAGTCAATTAAAAGAGTATCTGGTGCCACATCCCCTGATATTTCTTTTCCATTGATCCACATTTTAATTTCCATGATTACCTCCTGAGATTTTCACTACGTTTCTTTTTGTAAGAACCTTAGCTAGCATACTTCGATATTCCCGACTTCCCAGATAATTTGATCCCATGACAATTTCATCATTCACTCTTTGCAATAATTCTTCTAGGTTTTTCTCCAAAAGAGGCAGGGAGCCTTCAAAGTCTATCTTTTTAGCCACCCCTGGTCTTCCTCCAAGAACTACTGACCAATTCCCTTCTTGATAGGATACGGCTGAGGCCAAAATAGGGAAATCTGTAGCACTTTTTTGTACGGCCTCATAAGCTACTCTTCGACCATCTTTTTTAATGATAATCCTTACTAACACATCTTTTAGAGCCTTCATTGTTAGAAAATCTGATAAGGAAATCACACCTTCATGAGCAAACTCCACATAGGTGTCTAGAGCCAGAAGTGATGTGATGACATCCGAAAAACCTAACTTAGACGCCACAGATCCTCCCATGGTTGCTCCATTACGAAACTGTACTCCCACAATACCTTCTAATGCTTTTTTAAAATAACCTTCAAAATACGTATCTAGCCCTTCATTAGTTTCCATGTCTCTTAAAGTTGTCATAGCTCCTATAGTAAAGCTACTCTCATCTTCTACAATAGTATCTAAATCTAAAGCTGAAAGATCTATGGCATTTTCAATCTTCCGATTACCCATCTTAAGCCATAAATTCCCTCCTAAGATGACATTTCCCTTCTCTTGAGCTAGTTCATAAGCTTCATCTAAACTCTTCACCATGACATGGTTTTTTAATGTAAACATATTTTCCCCTTCCTCTCTTTACTCTTTTAATTTATGCTTCCCCCGCCCACTAATAGCGACACTCATATTCATAATTTTATCTCTCTTAAGCTTTCAATTTTTAATTGTTAATTTTTCTTATCTACTAAAAGTTTTCCCTCTGAAGTCTTAATTAGTTCTACATCTCCGTAGACCAGTCTCATCTTAGATTCAATGGTCACCTCATCCTCTTCTTGGACATCGATGCAAGCCACTACTTGTCCATCTTTAAACATATGGATTTTATCTGCATAGCGCAGTGCAAGATTCGGATCGTGGATAACCAGTAAGGAGATGCAATTCCTCATTTTTGTTTGGGCTAAGATCAGCTCCATCATGTCATGACGAACCATGAAATCTAAAGTGCTCTCTGGTTCATCCAAAAGAAGAACTGGAGTCTCTCTGATGAGAGAGCGAATTAATCTTACTTTTTGCTTTTGCCCTTCACTTAAGGTCAGAAAATCTCGTTGCCTATACTTAGCTAACTCAAAGTTATCTAATTCTTTTTTGACTTGATCTTTCATTTTCTTACTATAATTTTGAAAAACACCCATATCTGGATTAAAGCCCATAAGGATGATTTCCTCTACAGTAGTTGGATAGGTCACCTCAAAAATTTGTGGCATAAAACTAATAAATTTCGCCATCTCTTTGGTGGTTTTCCCACTTAAATCATCTTCGCCTAAAATCTTCTTCCCTTGGAATTTTAATAAAGCCATTATGCCCTTAACTAAAGTGCTTTTACCAGAACCATTCTTCCCCACTAAAGCTACAAGTTCTCCTGGAAATAAACTCATATTGATTTCTTTTGTTTCCCAATTTGGATAACCTGTCTGGAAATTCTCAAGCGTTAACTTCATCATAATTTTCCATTTCCTCTCATTAATAAGATTAATATGGGAGCTCCAATAAGTGAGGTTAAAATACTCACCGGTATCTCTGCATAGGTCAAGGTCCTGGCCAAAATGTCAGATATTAATAGAAGATTTGCTCCAATGAGCCCCGCCACTATCCAAGTTTTTCGATTATTTGTCTTTAACCATAATCTGGCGAGGTGAGGTGCTACAAGACCAATGAAGGAGATAATCCCTGTGATGGAGATCAATGAAGCCACTACAAGGGCAGATAAAAACAGGATTATAGGTCTCACGACTTTTAAGTTAACTCCTAGAGCTTCAGCTTCTCCGTCAGACAAAGCCATGATTCCCACTTGTCTGCCTAAAAATAAAAGAAGAATTAAGGCTGGTAAACTCCCTACTAAACCTAAAAAAACTTTATCTAGGGTAACATTTCCTAGTCCACCCATGAGCCAAAATTCTATGGAGGAAAGTTGATTTTCAGGGTCTGCCAGAAGCTTCATTAGCATCAATATTGACTGAGCCAAAGCATTCACCGCTACCCCTGCCACCACAAAGGACGCCAGTTGACGACTAAAACGTCCTCGAGTTAAATAAACTGCCAGACTAATGGCTAAAAGAGCTCCGATTAGCGCCCCTGATGTTACGGTGAGAAACCCTCCCCCTCCAAGAATGATCCCTAACGCTGCTCCAGCACTGGCACCACTAGATACCCCCATAATGTCTGGAGAGGCCAGAGGATTTTTAAAGATGGTTTGCATAAAGGCTCCCACTAAAGCTAGGGAAAACCCCGCATAAAGGGCCATGAGAGTTCTTGGAAGTCTTAATTGAAAGAAGACTTTATAATCTAGTGAATCTGTGATTTGGCCAAAGATAATCCGAGTTAAAGATACATTATATTTCCCCACTTCCAAAGAAATAACCACAAGAACTAGGGTGAGAATAAGAAGAAAAACTCCTATATTCTTACGTTTTTTCTCCAAATTATATCCCTCCCCAAGTTTTTTGTTGTCTCTTTCTTAGTTTAACTCTTCGCTAAACGTAAAGCCATAGAACTTTTCATAATACTCCACCACATCTTGTTTTAACATCTCTAGCCCATACTCCTCTGAGTGAAGATAAGATGATATGGCTAGAACACCAAGTACGCTAGCAGGTACTGGTGAATCCCAAGACTCAATATTTGAGGGTAGTCTATACACTTTCTTCTCTTCCACTGCCTTAAGCCCAGACAGAGCCGGATCTTCTAAAACATCTTCCACACTATAACTGGCATCAGAAGCTATAACAATATATTCTGGCTGCCAAGATAGAATCTGCTCATAAGAAACTTCGGCCCAATAATTATCTTCAAGCTCTTTTGCTACATTAACAGCTCCAGCTTCCTCTATTAAAGATGACTGATGCATTTTCCCTCCAGCGGTGGTAAGAAAACTATTGTTGCCACCAAAATATACCGTGGCCATTTCTTTTTGGTCTGTATCTTCAGCCAATGCTTTCGCTTTTTTTAGCAATTCCTTATTGTAAGATATAATTTCCTTGGCCTTGGTCTGAGTTCTGGTGACTTCTCCAAGCATAGTCAAAACTTCTTCTATGTCTTCAAAGCTTTCCGGATTAACCCCTAAAGTTTTAATATCTAACTCTTCTAGGGTTTTAACTACATCTTTAAGTCTAATCGGAACCACCAACATATCCGGCTTAAGATCTAGGGCACCTTCGATGTTAAATTCTTTAGCCGTTCCCACATTAGGAAGTTCTAATAATTTCGGTGCCGCTAAGCCATATAAAGGTCTTGTCTGGGCTTTAGCTTCGATACCCACCACTTTGTCAGTAAGTCCTAGCGCCATAAGCATGCTTGAGGTGATATAATATCCGCTTACTATACGGTCTGGTGTTTTCTCAAAAGTCACTTCTCGATCTAGATGGTCTTTTACTTTAATGCTCTCTAGCTGAACATTTTCTTCCACCGAAGTCTCCACTGTAGGTGTTTGGATTTCTTGGGTTTCAACTTCTTTGGGCTGACAGGCTGCAGTAGAAACCGCCATAATAGTAGTTAATGCTAGAGTTAATATGGATTTTATTTTTTTATTCATTACGCACTTCCCCTTCTTTTCCTCTTGTTAAACGGGATCTAAATAGGATTGGACTTACACATTAAAGTTCTGACGTGTGTGTCCACTTATAACATTCTAAATATCTCCCGCTCTAAGAATACAGACATTTATTGAAATAATCAAGTTATTGTCCGTATTTTAAAGTTTATTTTTTTAATTTCACTTATTTAGAATCTCTTTCATTCTTTATTCATCCTGTTTGCAATTCATTTTTTTAGAATGTACCTTATTGATGAGATGAGGACCTACCTATTTTTTGATAATCAGATCCTCTTTGATTTTTTTAAAAAAGCATAAAAAAAAGAGGGATTCATTAGAATTCCCTCGTGATTCATCTAAATATAGTATTTCGACTATGTCAGTGTTTAAATACCTATCTATGCAGCTATTGCAAAATCTAGCTTACTCCATTCTTTATTACAAAAATTTCCCATCCATTAAATCCTCTAAAACTTTAGACACACCATCTTCCTCATTGCTTAGGGTCACATGGTCTGCTATGCTTTGGAAATCCATAGGCGCATTACCCATGGCAATCCCAAGATCAGCTTCCTTAATCATTTCTACATCATTATAGTAGTCGCCTAAAGCTACTATTTTAGAATCTTTTCCATGAAGTTCCTTTAATTTAGGGATCATATAACCTTTAGATATCCCTTTAGGAAGAATCTCTAAGTAAATATCTAGTGAATATACCCATCTTACATCATCTTTTAGGTTTAATTGTAGCTTCTCTTCAATATCCTTGAGTTCATGGGATTTTCCTGCAAATAATATCTTAATCCAAGACTCATTAGAAATATTCTCTAAATCCGAGAATATGGCTGGCTGATGTTCTTTTAAGATGACTTGGTCCGCTTCTTCTTCTTTTGAGACTAAATGACAAATTTCTAATCCATACACATGAACCATGACTTTAGGATAAGTCTTTAAGACCCATCTCAAAACATCCTTTAGTTTTTCTTGAGGTAAACTTTTTACTTTTACCACTTCTTTTTTCACTTCATCATAAAGCATAGATCCATTGTAGAAAATGCAAGGTGCATTAATCTGAACCCCTTCAAGAAAAGGCTCCGCATTGATATGACCACGACCTGTGGCTATACCAAAATGCCCTCCTTTTTCAATCCACTTGGCGATGGAATCTTTATTTTTTTGAGATACTGAACTATCGCCTCTTAGTAGAGTTCCATCCATATCACAGAGAAAAATTGTATTTTTTATATCCATTTATTCAAATCCTTTCTACTCTCCCTTAGCATAATCTGAAGGAGTCATGCCTGTATATTTTTTGAAAACACTATAGAAATGCTTATAATCCGAAAATCCTGTCTTCTCAGCTACTTCTGAGACTCTGTAGCGGCCCTCCCCTAAAAGCTTTACCGCTTGGATCACTCGATACTCATTTAAAATTTCTAGATAAGTTCTATTGGTTACTTGCTTAAATTTTCGGCTAAGATAACTAGCGCTCACTTCTAGCTCCAAGGCAATGCTTTCAATACTAACCCTATCATGATAACTCTCCATAAGTCTATCTAAGGCAATTTGAACATAATAATTTTTTGCCCTGTTTTCAAGAATCATTTGTTCAAAATCGTGCTGAAGCTTATCCGTGGATTCCTCGCGCATATTCTCTTTAAGAGCTATTTTCTCTTGGATTTTTATCAGCGTTTTTTTTAGGTCTTCTTCAGTTACGGGTTTAAGAAGATAATCCATGGCATTTAGAGAAATGGCCTTTTTAGCATAATCAAATTCTTGATAACTCGTTAGAATGATAGAGTGAAACGAGTAAATTTCCTTGGCTTTTTCCAGCATCTCAAATCCATCCATTAAAGGCATTTTAATATCGGTCATCACCACATCTGGTCTCAGCTCTAGTATCATTTCCAAGCCTTCTTGCCCATTTTTCGTATCTGCCACCACCAATGCTCCCATGGAGAGCCAGTCCATCGTATGGACTAATCCTCTACGGATCATTTCTTCATCTTCTACAATGACAATCTTAATCAATTCACCTTCCCCCCCTTCTCTATCTATAATAATCTTAAGAATTCTTAACGCTACGCTTCATCTATCAAAGGAATCCTAATCTTTAAACGAGTACCTTGGCTCCACTCACTCTTTATCTCAACCCCCGCTTTGTTACCATAACGAAGCTGAAGTCTCCTGTGAATATTATAGAGTCCATAGTGGGCTCGATGATCTTGTTCTACATTTAATTGTTTTTGCACGGATTCTAAATTTTCTCTATCCATCCCCTGCCCATTATCTGTACAGGTAAGGATAAGGAATTCATCATCACTATCTACTTCAATAATCACATGAAGATTTTCTCTCAATCCAAACCCATACTTTAGAGCATTTTCAATCATAGGTTGAATAATTAATTTAGGTATCTTTATCTGCAAAAGACTTTCTTTTAAAATAAGATTATAGGTGAGTCTTTGACTATACCGAATGGTCATAATACTAAGGTAACTCTCCGTGTATCTTAGGTCTTCTTTTAGCTCCACCATGTCATGGGTATAATCAAGACTATAGCGTAAAAGGGCGGACAATTTTAAAATCATCTCACTGGCATCTTCCGGGGAGAATTTCACCATAAAGCGGATATTATCTAAGGTATTATAGAGGAAATGAGGGTTAAACTGCGCTTGTAGCTGCTTCATTTGGGTATTAGATAACCTCTTGGTCATTTCTTGGTTTCGATCAATCTGTTCTTTAAGACTCTTCACCATGGCATTAAACGATTCCCCAATAATTTGAAACTCATCCTGGCTACTGAGGTTTACTCTAGACTCCAAATCCCCACTTTCAGCTAAGGACAGACCATGAATAATTTTATCCAAGTCTGTTGTTTTATTAGCAGCTAACTTCTTGGTACTATATAAAACAAGAAGAATTAATACGATAAAGACCAAACTTAAGACTAGCCCTAATAAGAGAAAAAACTGAATCTGGTTAGTAATACTTCTAATAGAATGGACAAAAAGAGTTTGATCCAAAATCTGGCTAGACTCAAAGTAATAATTTATACCCTCAATCTTTTTATTTCCCATTGGAAAATCATCTTCTAAGGAAAAACGATTTAATCCATCAATAAATGTGTAGTTATTTGAGAGATAGACCACTCTTCGACTATCTGTGATAATAGTTTGAGAAGTTTTAGATGAGATGTTTCTTAAAAATTCCCTGCTGCTTAATGTAACCACGATATACCCTTCAACCTGATCCTCCACTCGAACTCTTTTTCCTAGAATTAACTGCCAATCACCTTGGCCATCTTCCATGACCCTAATTTTAATCCCATCTTCTCCTTGGCCCATGGAATAAAATATACCCCAGTTTTGATAGTTCTCCCCACGAAGATAATAAGGCATGGTTTTTTTTGCTTTAAGTAAAGGCTTTAAGTCCTCATTAAATACATAAAGTTCTCCCTTTTTGCCTACTTGATTATTAATCTTGTAGAATCCATTAAAGACTTCCGCTTGCTTAGCTAGAGTAAAGTCTTCCAAGAGTAACCCATCATCTGAGGCAAGTTCTTCCATGAAAACTGAAAACTCCATGATGGTTTGATCTAAAACCTCTGCAATTTCTCTGTTTTCACTTTGACTGGTTCTTACCACATCCATTTTCCAGAAACCCCAAAACATAAGCAGCAGAGAAAAAGTTAAAATCATGGCAGGAAAAAAAGCATAAAGAAGTAACACTTTACGGATATCATCCTTAAAATAACTGTGTTTACTCTTCTTCATGCTTTTTCCTCCGGATAAAATAAATTCTGCACGTGCTGCATCTCTTTTTTAAAGGTTTACAGTTTAATACTCCTCCATTTTACCCATATTTTAATGATTTGACCATAGGTAAAGGTTTATAGACTAATTTCTTTCTTCCCTGATACTTTAAAAAAGATTAATAACGACACTACGGTGGTGACCGTCAGAATACTGGCCAGAGCTGCCGCCGTTCCGTAACTGGCTCTTATGACCTCTGTATAGATCGCCACTGACATGGTTCTTGTACTACCGGTATAGAGGATAACCGATGCACTTAACTCATTGATGATGGTAATCCAACTTAAAATAGCACCAGATAACACACCAGGTAGCATCATAACAGCAGTAACTTTAAAGAAGGATTTCACTTGTGAATCTCCTAAACTAATGGCTGCTTCTTCCATAGAAGGGCTTATTTGATACAAAATGGCTGCACTAGAGCGCAAAGTGTAGGGCATACGTCTAACCACAAAAGCGACAATAATGATGGTGGCAGTTCCACTTAGAATTAGTGGTTTATCGTTAAAGGAAATAAGTAAGGTAATTCCTAAAACAGATCCTGGAATAATATAGGGAAACATGGTTAAAGTATCAATGGCTCCTGTTAAGAAGCTCTTACGTCTTGTCGTGATATAGGAGATAAACATGGATAAAAAGACAATGATCACAATGGCAATTAGTCCAAATTTATAGGTGTTTACAATTGGTCCCCCTAAGCTACTAAAAATCTTACGATAACTATCAAGGGAGAATCCCTTCACAAAAATCGCCCCTGATGTGGCTTTAAATGAGGTGTAAATTACCGTAGCTTGTGGAATTATCGATACAAAAACAATGGCATAGATGGCTACGTGGGCTAGCACATTTTTAATCCCTTTAAGCTCCTTAGGCTGAATGGGTCGAAGAGAGCTCATGGTAAAGGATTTTTTGTTGACAATGTATTTTTGCAAAATAAACATGACAGATGTGACCATGACTAGTATCACCGCTATGGCTGCGGCAAATGTGGCCGAACCCCCTAGCTCACTAATAAATTCATTGTAGATCAGTACCGGCATAACCACAAACCCTTCTCCAATTAACATAGGAGTACCAAAATCAGCCAGAGCATTCATAAAGACAATAAGTGCTCCCGCTAGAATGGTAGGGGTAATTAATGGCATGATTACCGTAAATATTTTTTTCAGGCCATGACTTCCTAAACTTTCACTGGCCTCAATAAGAGAGGCATCTACCTTTTTTAGAGTTCCCTTGGTATACATGTAGATATAAGGATAAAGTTTTAATGTTAGCACCAGTAAAATGCCCGTATACCCATAGATGGATCCTAGTTCTATACCAAATGTATTTCTAAAAAATGTAGTAATCACTCCACTTCGTCCTGCTAAAAGCACCCAGGAATACGCTCCAATAAATGGTGGAGATAGCATGGAAATAATAATTAAAATATCAAGAAGTCCTTTCCCCTTAATCTTAAATGCTGTGGTCATGTATGCCAGAGGGGCTCCAATAAATACAGCTAATAGTGTGGTCACAGTGGTGACCTTAAAACTGTTGCCCAAGGCTCTCATATAATACTTTTTAGAGAAAAACTTCTCAAAGTTTGCTAAGGTAAAGCTTTGAGTTTCTGCATCTCTAAAGGCACTGGCAAATAGTGACAGCAGTGGATAGACAATAAACAGCGTAAAGATTAGCACAATGGCTAAGGTCACACCAGACCAAAAAGTGAATTTTCGTTTTTTACCCATGTTGCTTCACATCCTTAATCAGGCTCATCTCCCCATCCATGGTAAAGATATTGATTTTTCGAGCACTGGGACTTAAGAAAAATTCATCCCCCACATTATAGAGCTTATCTGTCTGGCCCAAATCTTGGGAAAATTCTATAGATGGTTGATTAGGAAGAACTAAGGTCTCAGGCAAGTCTAACTCATATACAATATATCGACCTAAGAAAGTTTTATTCTTTACTTTTACTTTTAAACCTTCCTCTGCGATGGAAAACTCTTCAGGTCTTACTCCGATAATGACTTTTTCTCCTTCTTTAAGATCTGTTAAATTATTCATGTAGGTCTTACTACCATCAGCAAATGAAACGTATTCACCTTTAGCATCTTTTCCAAAGCTTCCATAGAATAAGTTTGAATGGCCAATAAAAGTAGAGACAAACTGATTATAAGGGCGAGAATAAATCACCTCAGGTTCATCTACTTGCTGAATAATTCCACTTTTCATCACCGCAATTCGATCAGAAATAGCCAAAGCTTCTTCTTGATCATGGGTAACATAAACCGTGGTAATCCCTACTTGTTTTTGGACATCTCTGATGGCACTACGCATCTCTACTCGTAGTTTAGCATCAAGATTGGACAAAGGTTCATCCATAAGTAACACATTAGGATGGATAACGATAGCTCTAGCTAATGCAACTCTTTGTTGTTGTCCTCCAGAGAGATGCTCAGGAAGTCGATCTTCGTATTCCTTAATTTTAACCACCTCTAAAATATCATCTACTCTTTTTCCCATGGTTTTCTTATCCATTTTACGTATTTTTAGTCCATACTCCACATTCTGTCTTACCGTTAAATGAGGAAAAATCGCATAGTTTTGAAAGACCATACCGATGTTTCGTTTATGGGCTGGAATATCATTGATGACTTTTTCATCAAATTTGAATTCTCCTCCCTCGATGCTATTAAATCCTGCAATCATTCGAAGCAGGGTAGTCTTACCGCATCCTGAAGGACCCAGCAAGGTAAAGAATTCTCCGTTTTTTATTTGTATGGATAAATCCGGTATAACCGTAATATCTCCAAATCTTTTTATGGCATTGGTGACTCCAATAGAATTACTCATAAGGTTCTCCCTTCCTTCATTACTTTTTTAATATTAAAGCTCACAACCATGGTTGTGAGCTTTAAAAAACTTAACTAGGTTCTTGGCTCGTAAAATTTGTTTTTAGTAGTTAGTGAAAATGTCTCCGAATTTTTCAAGCCATGCATTTTTATTTTCTACCACTACAGACTCTTCGTCTTTAATAATATTCATGTCATCTTTTGATTTCATATAGCTAGGTGGTGCCACATCAGTACGAACAGATCTTCTATTAAGTTGTTCAACAATGATGGTTTGAGCTTCTTTAGAAGTGATAAAGTCGATAAACGCTTGAGCATTTTCCATATTCTGTGCATCTTTTATAATATAAACTCCATCTGCCTTAGAAATAACGCCTTCTTCCATGTAAACTAATTCTACAGGAGCTCCATCAGCAACATACTTAGCTCCACCTTCTTCGAAGGTTAGGCCCACCACATATTCACCGTCAGCTACCCCTTTGTAAACTGCAGAAGATCCGCTAAGAAGTTTTCCATCTAAGTTTTGAATAAATTTATCCACATAATCCCAACCCTTTTCAGGATCTCCGTTACCCATGGCATAAAGCATATTGATTAAATGCTCATAGGAAGATGAGGATTTCGCAGGATCTGACATGGCAATTTTACCTTTAAGTTCAGGTTTAAGAAGATCTTCATACCCATTGATTTCGATATCTCCTACTAAGTTAGTGTTAATCATAAGAACACTTGGAATATCCGTAAATCTGGTTAATGGCCCTTCTGTGTTTTTAAAATCATCTTGAATATCAGCTTCGTTCTTGCTGGTATAATTCTCAAATAAGTTCATTACAGGTTTTACGGTTGATAATGAACCTCCCCAGAAAATATCTCCTAGAGGATTAGCAGCTTCTGATTCCACTCTTTTTAAAAGCTCTCCAGTTCCAGCCGCAATAACTTCTACTTTGACTTCACTCTGAGATTCAAATTCACTAACCAAAGGATTAATAAATTCAAGTGGATGTGGACAATAAATCACAAGATCTCCAGAAGCAACAGCTTCTCCACCACCTGTTGGTGTTTCTGCTGGTGTTTCAGTGGCTGGATTTGAATTATCCGGAGTTTTTGCTGGTTCATCTTTTTCACCACATGCAACTAAGGAAACTACCATCATGACTGACAAAACGATTGATGCAATTTTTTTCATTATTATTTACCCCCAATATGTATTTGTTAAGACTAGCTTACTCTAATGTAAACGTTATAAAAACTGAATTTTCTCCATAGATATCCGAAAAAATGAACTCAATTACTTTATACTAAAATTATCTCTAGAAAAATAAATAGTCACACCTATAGGTGTGACTACGTTGTAGGATTATTATTTGATAATTTCATTTTTGTCTATTTTTTTTCTTCTTCAGCTCGGGTCATAATAATTCCTTGTTGATGATAAGCTATAGTTTGTTCTGGCAGTCCTTTATTCCTTAACTTTTCTTCTAGATACTCTTTAACTATAGAATAGACTAGCACAAATAACGGAACACCAACAATTAATCCTGCAAATCCTAGTATTTTTCCACTAACTAAGATGGAGAATAATATCCAAAATGAGGAAATCCCCATGGAATCACCCAAAATCTTAGGTCCGATATAATTCCCATCTACTTGTTGAAGAATAATGATAAAGATTAAAAACCATAGTGCTTTGAGAGGAGACACAAATAAAATAATAATTACTGAAGGAATGGCTCCAATAAAAGGTCCAAAGAAGGGAACTATGTTCGTAACAGTGATAATAAAGGTGATAAGAACCACGTAAGGCATATTCATCAAAGAAAGCACAACGAAAGTTATTGCCCCTATAATTAATGAATCTAAAACTTTACCCACCAAAAATTGACTAAAAATCCTTTGAGTTCTGGTGATTAGTGTCACTAATCGGTCTGCTATTTTCTTTCCAAAAAGCCCATAAATAGTTTTTTTAGAAGTGGCTAATAATTTTTCTTTGTCTGTTAGAAAATAGATAGAAATAATAACTCCAAGGACTACATTCCAAATAGACATGGCAGTAGTTCTAATTAAAGTAAAAGCTGCCGGAAGCAAATCACTGGCTATCTTTGTTATTTGATCTCCTAAAATAGCCCATCGATCATTTAAAAATTCAACGATTCTAGGATCTAAAATATAGGTTTCTAGAATTTTAGAGATATAGTCACTTGTTCCTCTAATATATTTAGGTAATTCACCAATTAATCCAGTAATGCTGATGATTAGTTGAGGAAGGATAAAGCCAATAAAAATAGTGACAAACGCGGTTCCAATAACATAGGATAGTAATATATTTAGAAACCTTCTTATTTTTGATTGTGTTTGGAGTATCTTAGCTTTTTTAAATAACTTTTCAAGAAAAATATAAAGAAAATTTAAAAGGTATGCAATGATAAAGCCATAGAAAAAAGGATAAAGCACAGAAACATAGTTTCCAAACGCTTTAGTAAATGCACTTAGCCCTGAAATTATAACAAAAAATAGTATGGCGGACGATAATACTATAAATGCATACATGGCAATTGTGTTGTATTTTTGGTTCCACTGGATTTTCATAAATTTATGCCTCCACTTATATTGTTGTCTCTATTATAAGCTATGGTCTCACCTTAATATAGCTAAGTTTTAAATAATATGATAAAGATGAGTTTTAGAAATGATTTAGCTCCAATTCTCATGATTTTGTTTGAGATTTATTGCATAACAAACTATATTTTGAAACGCAGCTACCTACTTTAATCATATGGTATTCGTTTAAATCAAGATACATATACTACAAAAGAAGTCATTCAAGGTATCGATGGACACTATTCAGAACGCATACTGTAATCAAAATCTTTCTCATTTACTTTTGAAGGTCAAATGTTTTTTCACAGGATTTCTCCGTACTTAACCGTCGACTCCTTCCCTCAGATTGCGTGGAAGTTAATGGTATTCTTGGGGCAGATATCTTCAAAAATAAACTTCTTATTCTAGATTATCCTAGCCATCTCATTGGAATATATGAACCATGAAATGGATAATACCTTATGATTTTATATGAATGGTTTTTTTATTCTTCATTTCTTAAATATTTATAATATATTCATAGTCAATTTATTGTAAAAATTTTAACAATGGTATATGATTTTATTTGAATAGTTTATATCTAAGAGTACCCAATAGCAGTATACCAAAGATTATATTTTAATTGAATAAAATTAATTAGAAAGGATATAATATCATTAAGAACAAACATTCTACTATATTTAGGAGGGATCATTTTGAAAAAAAACA
>LFRM01032693.1_pt2 | contig 20661 bp, 17 predicted proteins | sample 618341 | NCBI WGS metagenome assembly LFRM01 (sample SAMN03654438, study PRJNA283298) | anaerobic digester metagenome | isolation source: pool of bioreactors CSTR01a, CSTR02a, and CSTR03a thermophilic anaerobic... | place: Denmark: Kgs. Lyngby | collected 2014-05-21 | reverse complement strand
ATTTTCGGAGTTGCCGATGGTTTTTCCTTTTTACTTTTGCGAACTTAATTGTACACTATCCTAATTTCAATCCATACACCGTATGGCCATGAGAAATATATAATGAGCCATACCAATAAAGTATTAAACCATATAAAGACAGTATTATTCCTAATACTACCTGAACCTTCAAGAAAGATAGTAGGGTATTTCTTATATCACTGTCTATAAAAATTAAAGTCATCATTATAAATGAGAGAAAATAAACCCGAATGGTTCTCCATATAACATCTGTCGGTTGAATCACACTCCATATAGAGGATAAAAAACTAAGAAAAAATAAACAGTAAAATAAGAATAGTATTAATAACTGGTCCTTGTTGTATACCTGATACTTAGTTCTGAGAGAAAGACAAAAAACAAAAAACAAAAACACTAATAAAATGTGTGAACCATATGGTATGTATGGTTCAAGGGATTGATTGAGTTTTACAGGAATCAAAGTAAAGATTGATACTATTATTATTGATATTAATGCATGCTTACTAGTTACGAATTGTGTTTTTCCCTTTACAATGGATTTGTTTTCTGAAAAAACCATCATACTCACTTCTTGCTTAAAAAATGTGTTATTATCGACCTAATAAATCTCGGCAAAAGCCCGTAAAAAAATCTTACAATAAATAAAATGTAATGTGTTATATTTCCATTTAACATTTTTATAGCTCGATACTGTACTTTATGTGAACTGATTAAGTACTTTATTCTTCTCTTGTTTTCAAAAGATTGATCTGCATGTATACGTTTAGATGCAAGTTTTAACGGAATTTTTCCTAACAGAAATTTTGCCTCTACTGCTCTTACCCATAAATCGTAATCAAATTGAGAACTCCTATTTATATCATAGCCTCCAATTTTTTTAATTTGTTCAGCACGGAACATGACTGAACTATGATTAATCGGATTTCGATAAAGCAATTGTCGGGTTATATTAATTACATTTATTTCTTCTTTTGAAATAGTTTCCCATTCAGGTCTATCATTCCCTTTAATTAGCACCCAGTCTGTGGCCACCATAAAATACTCACGAAACTCATTTAATGCTTTGACTTGTATTTTTAGTCTATCAGGATGGCTTGGATCATCAGCATCTATATTTGCAATAAATTTTCCTTTACTATTTTGGATGGCTAAGTTTAAAGCTTTCCCCCTCCCTATTCCTTTTGTTGTAATAACTTTAATTCGTTTATCATTTTGACTATATGCAGTCAATATAGCTGGAGTCTGATCTTGTGAACCATCATCAACAATGATCATTTCCCAATCTTGATAAGTTTGTTTTAATATACTTTCAATTGTGTCCGATATCACATGTTGTGCATTTTTCACGGTACAAATCACTGAAACTGTAGGCATTATTGTTCATGTTCCTTTCCCTTTTTTAAGCAAAGAACAAATTAATTCATCATATTGTTTTATCGCTTCGTCTATAGAAAAGTCTTTAGCCCTTTCTATTAATTTTTGTACAGAAAAGCTACTTTTATCTTCTTCTAATAATTTATCCAATAATGCTCTAGCCAAACCATCCCGATCACCTAACGGAATTAAGCGCCCATATTTTCCCTCTGCCAAAATTTCTCTCGGTCCACTCGGACAATCTGTAGCGATCACTTCTGTCCCTACAGCCATTGCTTCTATTAAAACAAGTACTAAACCCTCATAATTTGATGTAAGTACAAAAACCGATGCTCGTGATAAATATGAATATGGGTTTGAAACAAATCCAGGAAGATCAACTACATCTTTTAATCCCAATTTTTCTATGTGATGTTCTAAATTTCTCCGCTCAGAACCCTCTCCTAAAATTATTAAGCGAGCATCTTTTACGTGATGGTACACTAAATAAAATGCGTCTATCAACATCTCAAAGTTCTTTACTCTTTCAAGTCTTCCAATTCCCAAAATGACTTTGTATTTATTTTTTTGATTTAACCATTTATGATTAACAGGTTCTAAGGCCTTCTCCATAATAGCATCGCTAACAACAGGATTATAAATTCTTCTAATATTTACTCTAGGCACACTAGTGATTTTTGCTAAATCCTCCTTAACACCATCAGACACAGCTACAATTACATCAGCATGTTTATAGGTCAGTCTCATAAGCCAAGGAATAGGTTTCCTGTGCCATCCCTCATTTTGATATTTCACTGAAGGTGTATTATGCTCCACAATTATGATTGGAAATTGTTTTCCAGAAAGTTTTTTTGCAATCAATGAAACAATATTAGTCAGACTCATATGCGAAATAAGCAGATCTATGGTATTATTACGAAAAAAATTCATTAAATCAAGAACTGATGTGCGTAGTTTACTCGCCTGTAATTGCCTTACTTCAACATGCGATGCTATTTCATAATTTTTTATTCTCTCTTGTATGGATTGCTTTAATGTTAACAAAGTTACATGGTACTTATTAGCATCTAAATGATTAGCTATATTCACTGCAACCCGTTCTGCACCGCCACCGCTTAAAGATGGAATAAATAATGTTATATTGTATTTCTTACTCATGACCTCATCATCCTGTATAATGTATATCTTTCCTTTATCACCTTTGGCATTCTCTTTAGAATAATAAACACACTCAAAGGATCATTAAAAAGTTCAATAATTGCTTTACCAATAGATTTCGTTTTTATGTGAAATACTATCTTTGCATATCTTAAATCTTCTTGGCTCCTTTCTTTCCTTCTTATCAAAGCCTCTTTAACTTCATATGATAATTTGTATTCTTTTAATACGTTGTCTATTTGCTTAATAGATTGTTCTTTTAATGAAACTTGTTGTTTAATCAATGAATCTTTTCTTTGTCTATAATAATAATACGACTCATTTAACTGATACCATTTATAATTCTTTAATAATGCTCTTAAATAAAGATCAAAATCTTCAACAAAACGCATATCATTTCTGTATAATATTGATTCAAAAATCCTTCTCTTAATCATAGGCTGCATAATTCCAAAATCATACTCAATAAATTCTACAATACTAATGAAACGATTTAACTCTTCCAAACCACGTTGTTTTAGTATACTAGTAGACACTTTAAAATTTCCTGGTATTGACTCCCACACAATTTTAATATCATCTGCATTAGACTAACCGTCCGGTTGTTTCCCAAGTTGACGACTTCATACATGGTCGCCGTATAATCCATCGCACGCCGTACCCCAGTCACGACATCGTCAATGTACGTGTAATCCCGGCGACTTGACCCATCACCATAAATTGTAATTGGTTCGTCCTTAAGCATTCGACGGGCAAATTTATGAATGGCTAGATCCGGTCGCTGCCGTGGTCCATATACGGTAAAAAAGCGCAAAGCGATGAACCGAATTCCATATAAGTGGCTGTATACATGTCCCAGCAGTTCGCCACTCACTTTTGTCGATGCATAAGGGCTGATCGGCAAGAGAACGTGGTCATCTTCCCGCCACGGGACATTCGGGTTAACCCCATAGACACTGGACGACGAAGCAAAGATAAACTGTTTGATTCCTCTCTCCTTCGAAAATTCCAGCATGTTTTGCGTCCCAGTGACGTTCACTTCCTGATAACCGATCGGATCGCGAATCGACGGCCGGACACCTGCCTTTGCCGCCAAGTGGACGATCACGTCATAGTCATCGGGCAATTGTTTGTATAAACTTTCCCGATCGCGAATATCCGCCTCCACTAGACGATACGCATCATAGTCAAAATGCCGTTTGACATAACTGCGCTTCAATTTCGGATCATAAAAAGGATCAAAATTGTCTACGACGGTCACTGCCCATCCTTCGTCCAACAAGCGGTCCACAAGATGGCTGCCGATAAACCCGGCCCCGCCGGTGACTAGCGCATGCTTCATTTCCCAACCCCCACGTATGTAATCCCCGCCTTCTCCACATCCTCTACCCGAAACATGTTTCGTCCGTCGAGCACAAGAGGAAAAGCCATTCGTTGAGCCATTGTTAAAAGATCCAACATCCGATATTGCGGCCATTCCGTCGCCAACAGCAGTGCATGGGCTCCGTCAGCCACGTTATGCGGATCATGAACGAAAGTCACTTCTTGCAATTCCTCATCCGTCAGTGCCGCCCGCGCATTGTCCATGGCAACAGGGTCATGGGCACGCACGTGTGCACCTCGTTCAACTAAAATACGGATAATGTCCAGGGCCGGCGATTCACGGACATCATCGGTATGGGGTTTAAACGCCAATCCCAACACCCCGATGGTCCGCCCGCGGACACCTTTGAGCAGTGACTGCAATCTTTCCACCACGCGTAACCGTTGAAGCTCGTTCACCTTTCGGGCTGCTTCCACAATGGGCATCTCATAGTTATGTTCCTTCCCCACTGCCAATAGCGCCGCCGTATCCTTGGGGAAACAACTCCCTCCCCAGCCGATCCCGGCGTTCAAAAATCGGGGACCAATACGCGAATCCAACCCGATTCCGCGGGCCACCTCGGTCACATCGGAACCGACCTTTTCACACAATCCCGCAATTTCGTTGATGAAACTGATCTTCAGCGCTAAAAAGGCGTTGGCTGCATATTTGATCATCTCGGCACTGACCGGATCCGTCGTAATCAAAGGCGGAAGACCACTTTCTTCCCGCCGTGGAATACCTTCAAACGGTTCAAAAGTCTGCTCCAACAGAGGGCGATATAGACGCCGCATCATCTCGACAGCTTCCGGATCTTCTGCACCGATAATGATGCGATCAGGATAGAAACAGTCGTAAAGCGCCCAGCCTTCACGCAAAAATTCAGGATTAGACGCCACAAACACTTTTGCGTTGACGCCCCGTTCTTGCAAAGTACGACGAATGATGTGCTCCACGCGGCGATTGGTACCGATGGGAACGGTGGACTTGACGACTACAGTATACTGAGCTCCATCCTGTAATCGTTCCGCGATGCTCCGAGCTGCCTCTTCTACGTAGTGTGTATTGGCTTCGCCGTTGGTTTTCGCCGGTGTACCGACGGCAATCATGACAATGTCCGTTTGAAGGTCAAACTCGTCCCAAGACGAAGTAAACGTCAATCGTTCTTTGGCCAAATGGAGCAGTTCCTCCAAACCTTGTTCATGGATTGGCGACTTTCCGAGCTCTTCCCTTGGGAAGAGCTACGCCGCCATGAACCTTCTAAATCTTTATTTCATAAGTTGGATCCCGGCTTCCCTTCTTTTTCCTCCCGGTTGAACAAGTAGCTCATAAGCCCCAGGACCAGGGCGACAATTCCCCATAGAAAGAGATCCTGGTACTCGATAAACATGCTGGCCAGTACTCCGGCCGCGCCGCCCAGGAAGTAAACAACCATGGCCACCTGGGGCTTGAACATAATGGCGATGCCGCCGGCAATAAACAACAGGGCCAATATTTTGCCGACAATCCCTCCCTGGAACATAGTGGCGAAATCAAAGTAGGAGCCCCCCAGGCTTAAAAACCAAGACTGGACAAATATGAAGATCATACAGATAATGCTTAAAATCAGGACTGCTTTCTTCATTTCATGACGGCCCCCTTTAGGCTTCTGCAGACAGCTAAATTTTTCACAGCGGGCTAGCAGCGCCGGATTTTCCTGGCCCGCTTTTTTTACAATGCTCTTCTCCCTGCTGAATATGGCAGGGAGAAGAGCATTCCGTTTCAAAGACCCCCTCTTATTTCTCTACTCCGCTAAAACAATTTCCAGATGAACTTGGTAAAGAAGCAGGGAACCGCATCCCGGTACAGTTCTTTTATTTCCCGTCCTACTTCTTGTTTCACCGCATCCGTTTCCTGCAGCAGGAAGCTGGTCAGTTTCTCGTTGCTCAACCCGTCGGGTTCGCCGGGCTTGCCCACCAGGGTCAACAGGACCTCATGGATCTTTTCCGTCAACCCTTTTTCAGCCACGATATCCGCCAGCAAGTTCAGGGCAAAATCCGACAGGCTATATCCGATTAGCTCAGCCCGCTCCCGGTCCTGCAGAAAATCGACGAGGACGTCAACGGGGAATCGGCCAATGCCTTCGGCTACCGCCGGCAGCAATCCCTGCTCAGTCCTGAGAACCTGGGCCAGTTCTCGCGGCTTAAGTTCCGGTATTATATCATTCTTGACGGTATCCCGGAGGCTCTTCTCTTTTCTTAAGAAGTCGCCGACCTCCTGGTAGGGATACTCCGCGATAAGCTCACCGAACACATCCCTGAGGGCATCCGGTATTCTAGAATCGGAGCGGATATCATCGGCCAGTTCATCCAAGGGCAGGTTGGAAAGCGTTTTGCTTATGATAACCTGCAGCAGCTCCTGGACCCGCTGGTCGTCCCGGATATTGCCCACGATCTGCTCCAGGGGCATCTCTTCAATGGCCTGGCGGACAGCGGAGATCAGTTCGGGCTTGTTCTTCTCCAGGAACCGCGGGAGAACCCGCTTAAGATCGGCCCCCAGGTTTTGGAACAGCTGCCGGGCTTCAGGAGTGGTGAGCACTTTCGGGAAATCTTCGAACATCTTCCGGAAGGAACGGAAGTAATATTGATCATAGTAGCAATCGTAGATTTCCCCGGGGACCTCCTCCAGGCCGTGGACACTCCAGGTAAAGATGACCCGGCTGACCAGTTCCGGATACCCCTCGGCCAGACCCTGGGCCGCCTGGATCCGAGTATTCATGAAACCTCCCTCGGGCATGTAATCCCTGATCTGAGGCATGAGTTGGTTGGTAACCACCCACTGGGCCAGCTTGTGGACCCCCATGGCTTCCACCAGGTCGCCCACCAGGGGCACTTTTTTCAGGTTATAGATCAGCAGGCCTTCTACGGCGGGGACAAGGACCTCGGCCAGGAAAGTATCCCGCGGGGTGGTCTCCTCGATCATGGTGCAGATTTCATTGAACATAAGCCCGAACACGCCGGTGAACTCCTTCAGCGGGGTATCGTTGCTGGGAGGATTGATATGGGCGTCTTCGGAAACAAAGTAATCCTGGAAGGGTTTGCTCTTGAAGAAAGCATCCACGATCCCTTCCCCGACGATGTTGGTCAAGTTATCCTTGGCCAGCCAGTTGCCCACGGGCGGCAGCACATGATCCACCAGTTCCGCCACCAGGTTGGATCCTTCCACCATGGCTTCATCGAGGATCAGGACGCAGATTTCCGAGAGGATTTCTTTCAAATCGGCAACCAGCTCCGGAGCCAGTTCGGTGGTGCCGTATTTGGCCAGTTCTACTGCCAGCAGTTCCGCCCTCGCCATTAGCTCGGGGTTGTCAATCTGGCTGGCGACATATTCCGGCGCCCCGTCGGCGAAGAACTCCAGGAAGTCCTGGAACAGCTCCCGCAGGCGGTGATCGGTAATGACGCCGGCCGCCGTATCGGTCCCGGCAGCATAAACCACGTCCACAGCGCTGTCAATAATCCGGTTAATCGCTCTCTCCAGGTCGGGATCCTCCAAAATCGTGGCCAGGGCATCAACAATATAGTCGTGGAGGGAGGGTTCCTGAAGCAGTTCAAAGATCACGCTGAAGAAGAACCGGATATCCTCGCCAAAGCGCTCATCGGTCAGGTAATCGGCGATGACTTCGCCCAGAACCTCAATTACCCGCTGGTCGCGTAAGACATCGGCGATGACCTCCTGCTTGCTGTGTACTCCCTGGACGAATTCCTCCCCTTCCAGCATCTCGTAGAAGACATTGTTGAAGACTTCAACGAAGCGCGGGTCTTCCAGGATACTGGAGCTAATGTCGTCGAAGGATCCCATGGCATTGGCCACTTCCGGCCGGCCCTGGAGATACTCCAGGGACGGATTGCTGCTTTCCGAAGTCTCCGTCATGTAGATGGCGGACTTGGTCGGCCAGAAGATGGCCTTTATGCTTTCGTAGAGATTGATGACATTCCGGTACAAGGCGTCTCCGATAAGCCCAGCCAGGCTCTCTTCGTCGGTAAACCGGGCTACGCTGTTAAAGATGCCGGCGGCAAGGGTGTAATCTGCCGCTTCCACTTTCTCGTTAATAATCTCGCTGCTCAACTTCGGCAGGTTCGGGTTTTCCAACAGGGTTACCAGGAAGCGCTTATCCAGGCTGGCCAGGGCATAGCCCATGCGGTAGGCCCGGTCATCCTCCTGGAAGAAGCGGGCCAGGTTTTCCGACGGGAAGGCCATCATCTTGTTTACTGCCCGTTCTACGGTGGCTGTGGGAACGGCCAGCATGTTCCTGATGGAGTCCAGATCCAGCCTTACTTTCGTGTCGGCCAGCATCCCTCTTACTTTAGGATCTTCCTTTACATAATTGGAAAGCATTTTCAAGGAGAGGTTGCTTACCGCGTTCCCCAGGAGCTCGTTTATAAAGCCGGTTATGCTTTCATTGCTCAGCAGGGTGGTCAGATCGTCCACAAAAGCATTGATCCGGTTGCTGAGAACCGTGGATACGGTCTCGTTTTTACCCAGAGAGCTCAACAGGTCGCCTTCCACCAGGCGCCCCACATTTTTGCGAATGATATTCGCCAGGTCGCGGTTAACGATATCCCGGGCCATGCCGAAGACAACCTGGGCCAACGGCTCGGCAATATCCTTCCTTACCCTGGCCGCATCCAGGTAGTAATCGCTCAGGTACCATTTGAAGAACTCGGCGGGAGACTGTTCAAAGGCTCCTTTCCCGTCCCACCACTGCAGCAACTGGTAAGAGAAGGCATAAAGTCCGTTGTTGCAAGCCATGGAAATATAGTGATCGTAGAAGGTAATGGGAATTTCCATTACCCGGACAGGGGAGTCCGGTTCTATGTTCAGGACGTTGCTGAGAGCCTTGCGTGTTCCGGAGATTATTTTGGCAACGCCGTCCAGGATGCCGCCCAGAACCTTGCTGCCCGTGGAGTTGCCCGGAACCTTGGAACCGGCTTTCGAGAAGTCCACGTCGAAAATTACCCGGACCGTGGCGTCCTGGAAAGGATAGGGAACCATCAGCCGCTTGAAGTCTTCGGCATATTCGCTGTAGCTGATTTGCAGGGAGTACCTGGGCAGGTGGCTTAAAAATTCGCCATCGTAAACACCCTTGTTGCCCAGGAAGTACTTGATCTCATCTTCGAAAGGAGTTCCCTTGATATAACTCAAAAAGTCGTCGCCGTTGACTACCAGCATCCGGGCCTGGTGCAGCCCAAACTCCACGGCGTCTCTTAAACTCTTGTTGGCAAATACGCCGTAAGCGATATCCCCCAGGCTGCCGCTTAGCCTCTTGTCGCTGAGCACTCCGGTAATGGCATTAACCACCGCCGCTTCGGAGCGGGGATCATTGACAATCTTCTCGGCCAAGCTGACGACCTCGGGGACCATGTAATCGATGAAGCTCTTAAACAGGCCTTTTACCTTCTCCTCGCCCAGGAGAGCCATCACTTTTTGCGTGGTTTCCACGGAATCTAAGATCAGGCCGTCCAGGGCCTTTTCTACCCTCTTGTCCTGGAGGATCCGGCCCGGCATTTCCGCTGCTTCCTCAGCGAATTCGCCCGTCTTGGCGGCGGCTTTATCCAGGACCTCCGTTACCATCTTCAAAATGTCATCCACGGAATAGCCCAGGTCTTCGATGCTCAGAGTGAGATAACGGCCCCGGACCGGTATAATATCGGCCAGCACCTGGTTTACGGCAGACCTGATCTCCTCACGGTCAAAGGTATCTTCATCAACCAGACCGTTGACGGCTTCCAGCAACTGCTTCTCAAAATCGCCCGCCTTCAGCGCTTTGATGGGTTCTTCGTCCAACAAGCGAGCATAGAATAGGTTAATGGCCGAAAAGCGTTCGCTGGTGGCCACATCCTTAACGGTATTGTAATCGATTAGGAAAGCGGAAAGGGCGCTGTCGATAAAGCGGCCCAGCCTGCTCTCCCGGAGCAGCTTGGTAAACAGCTTGCTTACCTCGATTAAATCCCCGGTAATCGCTTTGCGGTCGATCCATTGGACAGGATGGTTGCCTTCCGCCCTCTTGCCCGGCCAAAGCAGAGAGAGGGTCAAATCCCCGGTAAGATTCTTAAATACGCCGCTGATGAGGGAGCGGATTTTATCCCCGTAGGAAACCAGTTCTTCCCTGACCGGCTCCGAACGGGTCTCCATATCCTTAATGAAGTTGTCCAGGCGGCCTTCGTCTTCGACAACCTCTTTGATTACCTGCATGATGATCGTTAGCTCGTCGGTTATCCCGGCCACCTTTTCAGGATCCTTTCCTCCCAGGTCCAGGTAAAGCTGGGTCATCCTTTCTTCCGTCTTCAGCGCCTCCATGATCGCCTTCATCCGGGGATCCTTGGGCTGCGACCCCTCCTCCACAAGATCAGCCAGCATGTTCAGCATGGTGGAGGCAATGGTGAAGCCGATTTCATCGGCGTTTCTCTCCAGTTCTTCGTCCAGCTGGGCCAAAGGCAGGGAGTCGACGAGCCTGAAGAGGCGGTCCACCATCTGCCGGACGTCCCGGCGGCTGATAACGTCGGTTAGACGGTCAAAGGGGAAGGCGCTGATGATCTCGGTGAGCAGGTCCCGATTCTGGCTCAGGCCGTTCGTGGGCCGCAGGGTTTCCAAAAGTACTTCCACCACGGCATTTAGCCTCTTCTCGCTGAGAGAGGCGGCTTCATCCAGGATTGCTGTAATATCGCTCTGGATGGCTTTCAGCTCGCCCCCGCTTTGTTCCTGGAACTCGGCGGCCAGCTTGGCAATGTAGCTGCCGAAAACAGCGGCAAAATCCGTGGTCGCCTCCAGTTCCGCCCTCTCTTCTCCGCTGTACTTGTGGCGAATATAGTCTTTGGCAATCCTGGCCATTTCCGCGTTTAACTGCTTCATATTTTCCTGCAGCGCCGAATCCAGGGAATTTCCCATCCGCCGGATCAGGGGCTGCAGGTTGCTAAAGTCAATGGCGTACCCTTTTTTGGCTCCATCGGCGATTATGTAGCCCATGACCTCGGGAAAGGCGGCCATTACCTGGCTGATCTGGGCCTCTACCTCCTTCTCAATCCATCCGAAGGTGGTAAAGTCGGGCTTCAAGGCCCTGGTTTCCATTTTCCAGAAGTTGAAATAGTCCATGCGGGCAAAGATTTCCACTTGCAGCCCGTTCATGATCTCGTCAAACTTGGCCTTTAACACATCCAGGAGTTCCCAGCTGCCGGTGGCGGCCAACTCCTTTTCCAGGCTCTGGAAGATCTCCATTCTGGTAATCTCTTCAAAGTAGTCAAAGAGAGGCTTCATATACAGATCGAGGATTGCTTGCAGCTCTTGTCTGGCGTTCTGATATTCCTCGTCTTTTTCCAGGCGGGCTTGAACTTGGTCGGGCAGGCTCTCAATGCTTTCGGTAAAGTCCTGCATGGCCTCCCGCACCCGGGGGTCGTCGTTGAATTTTTGCAGGGCTATCTCTAGGGGGGACACAATTAAGGAGACCAGTTCATCGGTAAAATCGCTGATTGCTTGCTGTACTTCTGCACTCTGTAAGTTTTTCACGAGTTTATCCCGGTAGTTGAACACTATTTCCAGAGCTTCCAGCACAAAATTGTTAACGCCATCGTCATTAAGGAGGTCAAGAATTAAATCGTTGACGTAGTTGACAAATTGTTCATGCTTCAGCAGTTCCGCTACATCCCCGGTAAGCTCTTCCACAAAATATAGGAATTGCTCTTCTCGCAAGTGGTCGGCGATGACGGCGCCGATTACCTCCGCCAGGTCATTGTCGCGCAGGACCTGGACGAAGAATTCCTTGGCCGACAACTCCTGGTAGTTTTCGTTAGCCTGGTCATATATCCGTACGATAGTATCTTCCAGGACTTCAGCCAGGCGCTTGTCCTCCAATAGCCGGCCAAAATATCTGGCCAGGGTGTTTAGCAGGGGATCGAAAATCCCGTCGCAGGCCATCTCTTCCAGCTCGTCTTCCTTTTCCGGGCTCGCGTAATAACCCTTGGAAAAGGTAGATCCGAAAAAGGCCAGGGTCTGTTTAAAAAGACCTGTTCCTGAGGTGCTGACGGGAGAATTCTTGGCTCCTAAATAACTTGGTGAAACTGCTCCAACAATGGGGTTGGCAATCAGGAAGAAAACCAGACATAATGTTAAGACCTTTTTCCCATCAAAGAGCCTCATCTCCACTAATTACCTCCTTTTTGAGATAGCGCGTTTTTTGGCTCCGCTCGACAATATTTTCAATTTTTTGTCATATAAAATAATTAAACCGACCTCCTTGTGGTCGGTTAGGCCAGTGGCTCCGCATTTTTAAGGCCTCCAAAAAAGTATAAAAATGCTTCTTCGCCCCCACAAAAGCCATATTTTACCGGCTTCCTCAAGTATAAAGTTTACCTATAATTGTTTCTTCTGTCAATAATGAACCAGTTTCATTGACTCGCCAGGCGTTGCGTCTCAAATGGCAAGAATTATATATATACACCTGAACTTTCCATCATAAAAATAACATTAAAAAATCACATAACGATCACAATAACCTCATAACTCTGTCATAACAAACCGCCCGCCAAAAAGCCCGGGAAAGGGACTTAACTCGACAAGCCGACCGGCGGGAAACGGCAGTCCCCGGCTAGCGTTTTTTGCGCCAGCAGTAAGATTTATCCTTTAATATGTTTTCCTTTGGCGGGAAAACTTTTTATAAAAAGTGTTTAGGAGTGATGCATGTGCTACCCTTCAATGCGAAAGCGCAGATCCAGCAGATGCAGCAGGTAATTCGGCAGCTGGAGCAGGCCGAACAGCAGAATGCACAAAAGCTCCAGCAAATGAGCCAACACGAAGTCAATGTCCAACAGCAGTTAAGGCAATTAAACCAGATCTGCAGCCAGTTGAGCCAGGAATTTGATCGCCTGCAGGCCCAGCAGATACAGCAGGGCTTCCAGCAGCCGGGGCAGACATTCCAGACGGGATACTCGTCGACCCAGGCTTACCAGGGCTCACCGTATCAACCTGGCCGGGAAGCCCAGGTTCCCCCTATTAATCCAAGTCAGTTTTAACTGCTGCCGGCCCCGTTTCCTGCGAAACGGGGCCTCCCATTAAAAAAAGCAGTCCTTTAAAGGACTGCATTAACGGGTATGGCTAAGGTCTTGTGGGGACCCTTAGCGGCACCTTGAGGTATATTCTCTCCGGTAGGCAGCCAGCCCAGGCCGGCAACCTTTTGTAAAAAATATAACACCGTCTCGTCATATCTAGATCACGGGCCAATTATAATAGAAACACATTTAGGGTTACTCAAGGGGTTAATCCCCTTTCATGGCATCGCCCCTTTCAAAAATAAAAGAAGCTGCCCAAAGGCAGCTTCTGCGCCGACCTGTTTCTAAAATCCTATTTTTCGTTTCCGGGATCGCCCCGCTCCTCTTTTTTCTTAAAGTACAAGGCACCCACGGGACAAACTTCTACGCAGCGCTGGAATTCCGGGCTTGCAACACCGCCCAGACCCTCATCGCCAAAGGTTGCTACTCTGCGGGCGATGCCTCGTTGGGCAAAGCCGATGGTACCTGTTTTCGCCGCGTGGCGATCTACCCATACGCAGCGCCCGCAAAGAACACAGCGGCTGCGATCCAGGGCATAGCACTCCGCGCTGTCGTCGATCTCTTCCTCCCTGCTTAAGGGTTTTAAGCGGTTTAATTTCAATTTCAAGCCACGCTCCCGGGCGATTATCTGCAGCTGGCAGTTCTTGTTCTTGGGGCAGCGGGAACATTGCAGCCGGTGGTGGGAGAGGAGCAGCTCGAAAGCACTCTTTACCAGCCGGTCCACCTGCGGGCTCCTGGTTTTTACCTCCATCCCGTCGACCACGGGCAAGGTGCAGGCGGTAACCGGCTCCTCCTTGCCCTTCACCTGGACAAAACAGAGGCGGCAGCTGGCCGGGGGTCGCTCCTGGCCTTTAAGGGCACATAGGTTGGGAATAAAAATACCGTTCTCCAGGGCGACCCAGAGCAGCTTTTCACCGGCTAGGGCCTGGATCTTCTTCCCGTCTATGGTAACGGTAACTCTCCTGCTCATCTCCCCGCCTCCTTTTCAGCCGGCAATTCGGGAGGGGAAAGCTTGACTACGGCGTTATATTCCGGCGGGCAGCATTTCCGGCAGTTGTCGCATTTTACGCACTTTTCCTGGTTAATGGCTTTAAGGCCGTCCTCCCGGGTATAAATGGCTTCCGTGGGGCAGCTGCCCACGCAGACGTTGCACAGCTTGGTGCAGCGGGAGGGTTCGATATAGTAAACAATTAGCTCGGAACAGCTCCGGGCGGGGCAGCAGCGCTCCAAGATATGGGCTTCGTATTCCTCCCGGAAGTAGCGCAGGGTGGTTAAAACCGGGTTGGGGGCCGTTTTCCCCAGGTTGCAGAGGGAGCCCATCTGGATCTCTTCCCCCAGTTCCTGCAGGATCTCCAGGTCCTCCATCCGGCCCTCCCCCCGGGTAATGGCCGTCAGCAACTCCAGCATCTGCTTGGTCCCCAGCCGGCAAAAGGTACACTTCCCGCAAGATTCCTGCTGGGTAAACTCCAGGAAATAACGGGCTACGCCAACCATGCAATCTTCCTCGTCCAGGACCACCAGCCCGCCGGAACCCATGATGGCGCCGGCCTCGTTAAGGGAATCGAAATCGATGGGTATATCCAGGGCTTCTTCCGGCAGGCAGCCTCCCGAGGGCCCGCCGATTTGAACCGCCTTAAATTTTTTCCCGCCGGGCACCCCTTCCCCCACATCAAAAATCAACTGGCGCAGCGTTGTGCCCATGGGCACCTCCACCAGCCCCGTATGGGCCACCTTTCCTACCAGGGAGAATACCGCGGTGCCGGGGCTGCCTTCCGTTCCGATCCCCCGGAACCAGGAGGCACCCCTCCGGATAATGGGAGGAACATAAGCAAAGGTTTTTACATTGTTCAGCAGCGTGGGCTTCCCCCGGAAGCCCGATTCGGACAGCCGAGGCGGCCGGCTCTCCGGCTCGCCCATAAAGCCCTCCATGGATTTTACCAGGGCGGTGGCTTCACCGCAGACAAAGGCCCCGGAACCTTGAAATATTTCCAGGTCAAAGTCGAATCCGCTTCCCAGGATGGATTTGCCCAGCAGGTTCTTCTCCCGGGCTTGTCGAAGGGCCTCCCTGACCACTGCCACTGCCTGAGGGTACTCGGCCCGGATATACAGGTAGCCGGCCGCGGCTCCAATCGCCAGGGCGGCGATAATCATCCCTTCGATCACCTGGTGGGGGTTCGATTCCAGCACATTGCGATCCATGAAAGCTCCCGGATCGCCTTCATCGCCGTTGCAGATGACATACTTCTCTCCCCGGCCTGCCCTCCGGCAGGCCTCCCATTTAACGGCCGCGGGAAAACCGGCGCCTCCCCGGCCCCGCAGGCCGGATTCCCTTACCTCCTGCAAAATCTTTTCCGCCCCCATCTCCAGGGCGGAGGCCAGGGCGGCATAACCGTCCCGGGCGATATAATGGTCTATATCCAGGGGGTCGATAAGGCCGCAATGCTCCAGGATAATCTTTTGTTCATAAACCCCCCGCGGAAAATCCTCGAAGGTGGGAAAGATCTCGTTGCGGTCCAAGGCCGCCAGGGCATACTCGTAGCAAGGGTCATCTTTCAGCAGGAAATCTTCCACCAGGCGTTCCGCCAGCCCCTCATCCACGCTGCCGTAGCAAAAGGAAGGAAATCCGGGCTTCGAAATAATGACCAGGGGCTCGGCGTAGCAGTGCCCCAGGCAGCCCACTTCCATCACTCTCGCCGGGAGGCCCCTTTCCTGGAGCAATTTCTGGAAGGCTTCCCTGGTTTTTAACGCCCCGGCGGCGACGCCGCAACTGGCGGTCCCGATGCGGATTACCGGCTGCTCTTTCAGCTTCTCTTCCTTTTTAAGCGCCTGTTCCCGGAGGCGGTTAAAACGGTCTTTCACAGTATCGCTCATGCTTCTTTTTCCTCTTCCCGTTTTTCCGCATCGCTTTCTTCCGCCAAGGCAAGCATAATGCCGTCCACCCGCGTGGGCGTCACCCGCTGCTCAATTTTTTCATCTACCACCACTACCGGGGCCATGGAGCAGCAGCCCACGCAGGCCACGCGTTCCAAGCTGAATTTGCGGTCCCTGGTGGTTTCCCCTTCCTTTATTTGCAGGCGGCGCTCAAAAGACTCCAGGGCGATCTTTCCGCCCACCATGTAGCAGGCCGTGCCCATGCAGACCTTAATCTGGTGCTTCCCCGGAGGATGCAGCCGAAACTGATTGTAAAAGGTGGCCATCCCGTAGACATCCACGGCGGGAACGCCGGCAGCTTCCGCTATTTTTCGGAGCGCCCGGCCGGGCAGATAGCCCAGTTTCTCCTGGACCTTTTGCAGCAGGGGGATGATTTCTTCCCGGCTCCTCTTCTCGCTGCCCAGCAGCTCGTCAACTAGGACCATCTCTCTTTCTTCGGCAGCGGTCTCTCTTTCTTCTACGGCAATCTCTCTTTTTTCGAGCAAGGCTTTACCTACCTCCTAACCTGGCAACCTCCCCTCCTTTAACTGTGTCAGTAAAAAGAGTGCCTGTCAAGGGTTTTACGGGTAAAATCTCAATATTATCTATTTCCAGTAATTTTCAGACGAACTGCTTCGGGCTGGTGACTTTATTAAAAAATTCATTTATAATATACTAATGGAAATACTCAATTCAATACGAGGAGTAAGCCATGACCGTTCCAATTACCGACGGCCGCAAGCTGCGAGCCATGAAGAACCGAAAAGCAATATTGGACGCCGCCCGAGAAATATTTTTAGAGAAAGGGTTTGTTAACAACAGCATGCTGGAAATAAGCCAGCGCGCAGGAGTGGGCTACGGCACCATCTACACCCACTTTAGGGGCAAGGATGATATTCTCAGGCACCTTATTGACGAAATAATGGAAGATCTGGAAAAGCTGGTTACTCCTTTTGTTCCCTCGGGCAGAGACCAGATTAAGGAGAAGCACGAAAAAGACCTCCGGCATATTTTAAACGTAGCCTTAAAAAACCGCCCCATATTAAAGGTGGCCTTTCAAGCTTACGGGCATTCGGAATTGATCCAAAATTACTGGGACGAACTATTTGGCCGCTACCTTAAAATAGCGGAAAATTATTTGCGAGAAGCCCAGAACATGGGCCTGATCAGGCCCGAATATGATATCTCCATCGTTAGCAGCTGCATCGTCTTTACCATAAAGGAATTTTTCTGGAACGTGGTCCTGGGCAGAGAGATCGATTTTGATAAAGTATGCTCAAATGTGCCGGCAATATTTATGCATGGCCTGTACCGGAAAGACTAATGTTCCTGCTCCCTCTCATGTCGGCCTCCCCTTCCACTCCTCCTGACCTGACGGCCGGATATTTAACTCCTGCCCCAGCTCGTGTCCAAAAGTACAGGAACGGCATATTCTAATAAAAAAATTTCTGCGACGAGGCAAGAGCATGGACCTGCTGGGAAAGGCCAAGATTATCGCTCAAAAATACGGCATCCCCCCGGAACTCTTCTGCGGGCTCATTAAGGCGGAATCAAGCTGGGATCCAGGGGCCGTCAGCCCCGTGGGCGCCATCGGGCTGACGCAAGTCATGCCTTCAACGGCCCTTTCCCTGGGCATCTCCCCCGAGGCCCTAAAAAGGGATCCGGAATTGCAGATGGAAGTGGGAGCCTACTACCTGGGGGAACTGTACAAAAAGTTTGCCAGCTGGAGATTGGCCCTGGCGGCCTATAATGCCGGCCCCCACCAGGTGGAGAAGTACGGTGGAATACCTCCCTTTCGGGAAACGGAGCAATATGTGGAAAACGTGTTTAAGTATGCCCGGGAGGGAGCGGAGCCTCCCCAAAAGTAGAAGCTCTCCCTCGCCGAAGAGGGGGTTTCCATCAAAAAGAGAGCGGCAAATCCCCCGTTTTTTGATACCTTATTATCCCCTCCCTGCTTTCGGAGCGGACCGCGCCCTTCTCCTCCAGGAAAATCAAGTGCGCCAGGGTCTCGGAAATGGCAAACCTGATCTCATGAAGGCTTAGGTCGGTGCCGAAAACTTCCTTGCTAATTTCAAAAGCGCTTTTTCCCGACGCCAGGTCGGCCATCAACTGCAGGCGCCTCCGGTGATGCTGGAACAACTCTTCAATGCGTTCTTTGGCGCCTTCAAAAGGCTTTCCGTGAGCCGGCAAAACCTTTTTCACCGCCAGATCCTTGATTTTGCCCAGGGATTGCAGGAAATCCCCCAGGGGGTTGGGATAAGCTCCCGGCCAGTAGCTTATATTTGAGGTGATGGTAGGCAGCAGGTGATCTCCGGCAAAGAGCACGCCGTTATGGGGGCCATAGAGGCAGAGATGCCCGTCGGCATGGCCCGGCGTCCAGAGAGCGGTATAGCTCCCGCTGCCCAGGAGTACCCGGGCCCCTTCTTCCACCACTTTTACCTGGGGAGCCGGGTGGACAAGGAACAACGAAGCTTCCGAGGTCCGGATAATCTTTTCCAGGAGTTCTTCGGGAACGCCGTGGCTTAAAAAAAGCGTCTTGAGATCGTCTACAAAGTTATAGCCTTCTACCCATACTTTGTAGGCATCTTCTTTCCCCCGGGGGAGCATGTAAACCGGCGCCCCCGATTTCTCCTGCAGCCAGCCCGCCGCCCCGTAATGATCCGGATGATAGTGGGTAACAAAAATGGCCCGCAGGGAGCTCCAGTCCAGGCCCAGCTCCCGGACGGCCCTCTCCCATCCCTTCCATGTTGCTTCCGTGTTTAGCCCGGCGTCGATCACATCCCAGCAGCCGCTCCCGGTCACGATGTAGCAGTTGACATGATCCAGGGCAAAGGGCAGGGGCTGCCTCACCAGGTATATGCCCGCCTCGGCTTCCCATAACACCGTTCATTCCTCCTCCAAAAATAATATGCCGGACCCTGCCGGCCCGGCATATTATTTTCTCTTTTTCTATGCGCTTAACCTCCTCCTACGGTCAAGTAGAGAACAATTTGATCTCCGTCTTCAAGTACCGTCTCGGGGCCACCTGTATTGTGGCTTGGCTTGCCGTTAATAACGGCCTGGAGGAGGCTTCGGGAAGAACTGTCCGCATGAAGGTAATCCCCCAGGGGATATCTTTCCGCCAGCACAGCCAGCAGCATCCCCAGGGTGGCGCCCCGTTCCAGTTCCAGGACCACCTCCCTCTCCCCGCACAGCCTTCCCAGCAGGGAGAGAAATTTTACATTTACCGAAACCCTGTCTTCCCCGCGCATCTTTAGCTCAACCCCGGAGGTATTTCCTGGCTTACCAGGCTTTCTTGTAGACTTCCAGCACCTCTTCGGCATCGAAGACCGGCTTGGGGTTGTAGACGATGCACCCGTCGGAGAGCGACAGGTTGGCCGCTTCCAACAGGCCGTCTTCCGGAACCCCGGCCTCCCTCAGCCTCTGAGGCACATTCATCTTCTTGGTAAGCTCCCAGATGGCATTGATGGCCGCTTCCGAAGCCTCCAGATCGCTCATACCCTGGGTGTTGAGCCCCATGGCCTGGGCTACCAGGGCGTAACGATCGGGGCACTCATCCATGTTGTAGAGCATTACGTGGGGCAGCAGGATGCTGTTGGCCAGGCCGTGAGGCACCTTGAAGAGGGCGCCCACGGAGTGGGCCATGGCATGGACCAGGCCGATCTGGGCATTGGAAAAGGCTACACCGGCCATGGTGGCGGCAATCATTACCTGACCGCGGGCTACCAGGTCGCTGCCATTTTCCACGCATCTAGGCAGGTATTCTACCAGCAGCCTGATGGCATGAAGGGCCATGCCATCGGAAATGGGTTCCCGCTGGAGCGCGTGGATGGCCTCCACGGCATGGGTAAAAGCGTCCATTCCCGTGGTGGCGGTAAGTCCCGGGGGCATCCCCTGGGTCATGGTCGGATCCAGGATGGCGGTATTGGGGATAATGAAATAGTCCCCGAAAAGCAGCTTGACATTCCGATCCCAGTCCTTGATTACGGCGGCATAGGTTACTTCGCTACCCGTTCCCGAAGTGGTGGGAATGGCGACGTGGGGAGCCACGGGACGGCGGAGCATTTGCAGGCCGCAATAATCCAGGAGTTGGCCGCCTTCCCTGATCAGGATGGCTATCCCTTTGGCGGTATCGATAACACTTCCTCCGCCGACGCTGACCACGGCATCAGCACCCAGCTCCCGGGCATAGGCGGCGCCTTCGTTGACCGTATGAACCCCGGAGTCAACGATGCAGCCGTCGTAGGTGCCGGCATAGCGCTTGCCCAGGGCCTTTTCCACCCGTTCAGCCAGGCCCAGTTCCTTGATGGATTTGTCGGTAACCACCAGGGCCTTGCTCCCGCCCAGGGCTTCTACTTCCATTCCGACATCGTTAACAGAGTTTTCTCCGAAGACTATTTTCGTTGGATTGTAGTATTGAAAAGAAAGATCCCTGTCGTAGCCCATGTTCGACCTCCTCCCAGGGTTTTTTACTTAAATGCCAAACTCTTCCCGGAAACCATTAAACCAGCTCCGGAACTCTTCCAGCTCTTGGGGGTTCATTTCCGTCGGGAAGATGGTATCAATCATTGTGGAGAGCTCCACCAGGCGGCTGGCCGCTTTTACGGCGCGCACAATGGTGGGAAGGTCGCCCTTGAGCTTCAGCTTGCCCTGCATCATCCCCTTGATGGTATCCAGCTCCTTCTTCATGACCGCTTGCCAGCGCTCCAGCTCTCCCGTAATTACAAAGTCTGCGGATTTTCCTACTTCCTCGGGAAC
>LFRM01147388.1_pt1 | contig 20669 bp, 12 predicted proteins | sample 618341 | NCBI WGS metagenome assembly LFRM01 (sample SAMN03654438, study PRJNA283298) | anaerobic digester metagenome | isolation source: pool of bioreactors CSTR01a, CSTR02a, and CSTR03a thermophilic anaerobic... | place: Denmark: Kgs. Lyngby | collected 2014-05-21 | reverse complement strand
AAGGGTGCACGGTGGATGCCTTGGCACTAGGAGCCGATGAAGGACGCGGCTAACGGCGAAACGCTACGGGGAGCTGTAAGCAAGCAAAGATCCGTAGGTCTCCGAATGGGGGAACCCACTAGCCGAAAGGGCTAGTACCATATGGTGAATCTATAGCCATATGGAGGGAACCCGGTGAACTGAAACATCTTAGTAACCGGAGGAAAAGAAAGCAATAGCGATTCCCTAAGTAGAGGCGATCGAACGGGGAACAGCCTGTCACATAGTGGAGTTACAAAACCTTAGTATAGCTGAATCGGATGGGAAGCCGAACGAAACAAGGTGATAGTCCTGTAAGCGAAATACTAAGGTCTCCCGTGACGACAAGTAGGGCGGGGCACGTGAAATCCTGTCTGAAGATGCGAGGACCATCTCGTAAGGCTAAATACTACCTAGTGACCGATAGTGAACCAGTACCGTGAGGGAAAGGTGAAAAGAACCCTTGGCAGGGAGTGAAATAGAACCTGAAACCGTGTACCTACAAGTAGTCAGAGCCCGTAAATGGGTGATGGCGTGCCTTTTGTAGAATGAACCGGCGAGTTACGATAACGTGCGAGGTTAAGCTTTAAGGAGCGGAGCCGTAGCGAAAGCGAGTCTGAAGAGGGCGATAGTACGTTGTCGTAGACCCGAAACCGGGTGATCTAGCCATGAGCAGGTTGAAACTTGGGTAAAGCCAGGTGGAGGACCGAACCGTAGTCTGTTGAAAAAGACACGGATGACTTGTGGCTAGGGGTGAAATTCCAAACGAACTCGGAGATAGCTGGTTCTCCCCGAAATAGCTGTAGGGCTAGCGTTGTAGTAAGTTTTGTGGGGGTAGAGCTCTGAATGTGTGATGGCCTCACCTCGAGGTACTGATCACAATCAAACTGCGAATACCACAAAATATATACAGCAGTCAGACTATGGGTGATAAGATCCATAGTCGAGAGGGAAACAGCCCAGATCGCCAGTTAAGGTCCCAAAATCTATGCTAAGTGGGAAAGGATGTGGAGTTGCATAAACAACTAGGAGGTTGGCTTAGAAGCAGCCATCCTTTAAAGAGTGCGTAATAGCTCACTAGTCGAGTGATTCTGCGCCGAAAATGTAACGGGGCTAAGCATAGTACCGAAACTGCGGAATTGGTGATAAACCAATTGGTAGGGGAGCGTACTTAGTGCGGTGAAGGTAGACCGTAAGGTATGCTGGAGCGCTAAGTAGTGAGAATGCCGGTGTGAGTAACGAAAAGACAGGTGAGAATCCTGTCCGTCGAAAGCCTAAGGTTTCCAGAGGTAAGGTTCGTCCGCTCTGGGTTAGTCGGGACCTAAGGTCAGGCTGAAAAGCGTAGCCGATGGACAACGGGTTGATATTCCCGTACCACCTATTACGTCCGATGGAATGACGAAGAAGGCTAGCTAGAGCCATTAGTGGTATGATGGTCTAAGTACAAAGGTGGGCATGTAGGCAAATCCGCATGCTAATAACACTGAAGTACGAGTTAAATCTAGTGAAGCCAGGCTTCCGAGAAAAGTTTCTAGGGTTAAGTAATAGGTGCCCGTACCGCAAACCGACACAGGTAGGCGAGGAGAGAATCCACAGACGCGCGAGACAACTCTTGTTAAGGAACTCGGCAAAATCACCCCGTAACTTAGGGAGAAGGGGTGCTTACCGAAAGGTAAGCCGCAGAGAATAGGCCCAAACGACTGTTTATCAAAAACACAGGTCTCTGCTAAAGCGCAAGCTGAAGTATAGGGGCTGACGCCTGCCCAGTGCTGGAAGGTTAAGAGGAGATGTTAGGGTGAAAACTCGAAGCATTGAATCGAAGCCCCAGTAAACGGCGGCCGTAACTATAACGGTCCTAAGGTAGCGAAATTCCTTGTCGGGTAAGTTCCGACCCGCACGAAAGGCGTAACGATTTGGGCGCTGTCTCAACAAGAGACTCGGTGAAATCATAGTACCTGTGAAGATGCAGGTTACCCGCGACTAGACGGTGAGACCCCGTGGAGCTTCACTGCAGCTTGATATTGATACTGGGTATTTGATGTACAGGATAGGTGGGAGACTGAGAAGCCGGGACGCTAGTTTCGGTGGAGTCGCCCTTGGGATACCACCCTTTGAATATCTAGTATCTAACTTACAACCTTTAATCAGGTTGGAGGACATTGTCTGGTGGGCAGTTTGACTGGGGCGGTCGCCTCCTAAAGAGTAACGGAGGCGCCCAAAGGTTCCCTCAGAACGGTTGGAAATCGTTCGTAGAGTGTAAAGGCATAAGGGAGCTTGACTGCGAGACCTACAAGTCGAGCAGGAACGAAAGTTGGGCTTAGTGAACCGGCTGTGCTGAATGGAAAGGCAGTCGATCAACGGATAAAAGCTACCCCGGGGATAACAGGCTGATCTCCCCCAAGAGTTCACATCGACGGGGAGGTTTGGCACCTCGATGTCGGCTCGTCGCATCCTGGGGCTGGAGTAGGTCCCAAGGGTTGGGCTGTTCGCCCATTAAAGCGGNNGCGGCACGCGAGCTGGGTTCAGAACGTCGTGAGACAGTTCGGTCCCTATCTGTCGTGGGCGTTGGAAATTTGAGAGGAGCTGTCCCTAGTATGAGAAGACCGGGATGGACGCACCGCTGGTGTACCAGTTGGCCTACCAGGGCCACCGCTGGGTAGCTATGTGCGGAAGGGATAAGCGCTGAAAGCATATAAGCGTGAAGCCCCCCTCAAGATGAGATTTCCCACTCGCAAGAGGTAAGATCCCTTAGAGATGATGAGGTTGATAGGTCAGGTGTGTAAGCACGGTGACGTGTTTAGCTGACTGATACTAATAGATCGAGGACTTAACCTTACTAAAGTGACAATACTATTTAATTTTGAAAGAAGAGGGTGGTGATGATAGCGAAGTGGAAACACCTGTTCCCATCTCGAACACAGAAGTTAAGCACTTCAGCGCCGATGATAGTAAGGCACCTGCCTTGCAAAAGTAGGTCGTTGCCACCTCTCCTTTCTATTAATTTTGATAGATTATTGATTTTCGATTTTCTATATGCTATAATACTTTTTGAGCGGAGAATTAGCTCAGCTGGGAGAGCATCTGCCTTACAAGCAGGAGGTCGGCGGTTCGAGCCCGTCATTCTCCACCACGCCGGCTTAGCTCAATTGGTAGAGCAACTGACTTGTAATCAGTAGGTTGCGGGTTCAAGTCCTGCAGCCGGCACCATGTTATATATGAGTCTCCGTAGCTCAGCAGGTAGAGCAACTGACTTTTAATCAGTGGGTCGGACGTTCGAATCGTCTCGGAGACACCATTTTCAAGCCTGGGTGGCGGAATAGGTAGACGCGCAGGACTTAAAATCCTGTGGTAGCAATACTGTGCGGGTTCAAGTCCCGCCCTAGGCACCAGTTTCTCGGATAAATTTATAAAAATAAATAACGGGTCCTTAGCTCAGCTGGGAGAGCGCCTGTTTTGCAAGCAGGAGGTCGTCGGTTCGATCCCGATAGGATCCACCATTTTCATATGGATTCAATTAGAATCAAACTGGCGGTGTAGCTTAGTTGGCTAGAGCGTACGGTTCATACCCGTGAGGTCGGGGGTTCAACTCCCTCCACCGCTACCAAACAATGGACCCGTAGCTCAGTTGGTTAGAGCTCCCGGCTCATAACCGGTTGGTCGCAGGTTCGAGTCCTGCTGGGTCCACCACCTTTTTGATTCGAGTAAATATATATAGATAATGGAGGAATACCCAAGTCTGGCTGAAGGGGTCGGTCTTGAAAACCGAGAGGTGCGAAAGCACGCGGGGGTTCGAATCCCTCTTCCTCCGCCAGTAAATTTATTAATATCGCGGAGTGGAGCAGCTGGTAGCTCGTCGGGCTCATAACCCGGAGGTCGAAGGTTCGAATCCTTCCTCCGCAACCATACGGTCCCATAGTGTAGTGGTTAACATGCCAGTCTGTCACACTGGAGATCGCGGGTTCGAGTCCCGTTGGGACCGCCATTTTTTTGGCTCAGTAGCTCAGTCGGTAGAGCAAAGGACTGAAAATCCTTGTGTCGGTGGTTCGATTCCGCCCTGAGCCACCATCACGAAACCTCTTGTTAGAATGCTATTTCAATAGCATTTTTTTACTTTTAAACAAGAGTAACTTAGAACCAAGAGTTTTAAGTTACTTTTTTCTTTTTCATAAAAAGTCATAATCATTGTTGTTGACTTAGATATTTAACTGTGGTATTATTTTTTTTAAGATACTTATTAATAGACAATCATATCAATGACTAGAAAATAGGGAGGAAATATGCGCGCATTAATTTCATTATACAAACGAGCTTATAGTAAAAAATATATAAAATATGCAATAGTGGCTTTTATATTTATGATTATTGACGTCGCTATTGGTTTATCTATTCCATTCTTTTCAAATCGAATTGTTAGAATAGGGCTAAATAACAAAGACTTAGGATATGTAACGACAAATGGATTAATTATTATTGGTTTAGCTCTTGTAGCGGTAATTTTTACAGTTGTAAATAATATCTTTGCCCAATATTTAGGACAAAGTATCGGGGCTGATATTCGTAACGATTTATTTAAAAAAGTTCAAAAACTTTCTTTCTCAAATATTGATCAAATTACTACTGGAAAATTAATTACAGTTATTACTAATGACACTAATCAAATTCAACAAGTAATAACTATGAGTTTTCGTATAATATTGCGTGCTCCTTTAGTATTAATAGGTGCAATTGTAATGAGTTATTTAACTAACCAAGATTTATTCATAATTATAATGATTACTGTACCAGTTTTGGCGCTTGGTTTCATCGTGATATTGAGTATTGCGGCACCGCACTTTATGCGCCTACAACAACGAATGGATGAATTGAATACAAAATTGCTAGAAAGTATTGAAGGCGCACGAGAGATAAAAACCTTTTTGACAATGGATCAAGATTTAGAAAAGTTTAATGAAGTTAATGAAAACTATCATAAAACTTTGGTTCGTGTTCATAAAATTATGTCAATGTTAAATCCTCATATTACCTTAATAACAAACATTGCTTTTGGGGCAATATTATATTTAGGCGCATACTATGCCAATATATATGGTAATATTGGCAATTTGGATATGAAAGCCGATGTTATGGCTTATATTGCTTATATTATGAACATCATTTTTGGTTTATCGATGTTGTCAATGGTTATGATGTTTTTAACTAGAGCAAGTATTAGCGCCCGACGAATTGATTTAGTGTTTAAAACTGAAGTGGATATTAAAAATAATGATGATCCAATAATACGAGAAATTGAAGGTAATATAGAATTTAGAAATGTTGATTTTTATTATAATAGTCCAAGTAATGGTGAAGGTAAAACTTTAAGTAATATAAGTTTTAAAGTTAAAAAAGGAACAACTATTGGAATTATTGGTTCTACTGGAAGTGGAAAAACAACTTTAGTTCAATTAATTCCTCGGTTATATGATGTTACTAATGGGGAAGTTTTAATTGATGGAATTAATGTAAAAGATTATGATCTGGAAACCCTACGTCGACAAGTCTCATTTGTTACTCAAGAAGCGATAGTGTTTGCGGGGACAATAAGAAGTAATATTTTACAGGGTAAAGAAGATGCAACTGATGAAGAATTACAAGAAGCAGCTGAATATGCGGTGGCCGATGAGTATATTAACCGATTTGAAAAGGGTTTTGATACTCCGGTAACTCAAGAAGGAACTTCCCTTTCCGGTGGTCAAAGACAACGTCTTTCCTTAGCTAGAGCATTTGTTAGAAAACCTAAAATTTTAATTCTTGACGATTCTACAAGTGCAGTTGATGCCAAAAGTGAAGAAAAAATAAAAAATAATATTAAAAAACTACGTGGTAAAATGACAACCTTAATAGTCGCTCAAAAAATCTCTTCTATTCGTGATTGTGATGCAATACTAGTATTAAATAACAAAGGACAAGTAGATGGATATGGACCACATGAACAATTGCTTAAAACTAGTAAAGTTTATCAAGAAATCTATATTTCGCAATTTGGAGGTGAGTTAAATGAGTAGACCAAGAACTCACCAACCACATAGTCGATTTATCGATGTTGGAATGGATGAGCAAGTAAGAGTTATCAAAAGGATTTGGTCGTATTTAAAAAAATATCCATTTGGGTTATTTTTTGTCGTTTTAACGGTAGTAATTACTTCTGGATTTAATCTAGCAATACCATTAATTATTCAAGAAGTAATTGATAAATATATTGGAAAAGAAATAAATGTTGCGGCTGTATTGGCTGTTTTTATTGGACTAATCATATCAAGTATTGTTATTAGTATTACTAACTGGATTTTAGAATTTGTAATATCATTTATATCTAGTAGAGTTTCTCGTGATATTCGAAATGAAGCATTCTTGAAACTGCAAAAACTTCCGATTAAATACTATGATGAAAATGCCCATGGAGCAATCTTAAGTATTTTAACAAATGATGTTGAAACGATTAATCAAGCCTTATCCCAATCCATTCCACAATTCGCTTCTTCAATACTTTCTTTAATTGGATCACTAATTTTAATGTTTATAACTAACTGGCAACTTACGTTAGTTAATTTTGCAGTTGTTCCATTTGTTATGTATATGATGTATTTTATTACATCGCGTGCTTTTAGACATTTTAGAGATTTTCAAGTTCAACTTGGAGCGGTAAATGCAGTTACTAAAGAAAATATTACTGGTTTAAAAGCAGTAAAACTATATAATCAAGAACAAGTAATGATTGAAAAGTTTAAAGAAGAAAATGAAAAACTTCGTAAAGCTGGTTTTAAAGCCCAAGTCTATTCTGGATTTACTTATCCATTAGTAGGGATGGCGAATAACTTATTATATACACTATTAGTAACTATTGGCGGATTCTTCTACGTTACACGTGGTGAAAGTTTTATTTCGGTTGGAAAAATCCAATCAATGACTAACTATTCAAAAATGTTCACTCGTCCAGCTAGCAATTTGGCCCAAATTTTCAACGTTATTCAAGCTGCGATAGCTGGGGGATATCGAGTATTTAGTATCATTGATGAACCACATGAATATCAAAACGAAGAAGACAAAGAAATCCTAACTTCTACAAAAGGTAAAGTTGAATTTGAAAATGTTAATTTTTCATATATTCCAGGAACACCAGTATTAAAAGATATTAGTTTCACAGCTAAACCGGGACAAACAATTGCCATTGTTGGACCGACTGGATCAGGAAAAACTACAATAATTAATTTACTTACTCGTTTTTATGATATCGACAGTGGAGATATTTTAATAGATGGAAGAAGTATATATGATTATACAAAAGATAGCTTGCGTTCAATGATTGGCATTGTATTACAAACCACTTACTTATTTAAAGGGACAGTTTTAGAAAATATTCGTTATGGTAATCCAAATGCAACATTTGAAGATGTTGTCCGTGCCGCCAAACTAGCTCAAGTTCATGACATTATTGAAAGACTACCACAAAAATACAATACAATGGTCAAAGAAGGTGGAATTAATTTTTCACATGGAGAACGACAATTAATATCTATTGCTAGAACAATCCTATCAAATCCTCAAATTCTAATTTTAGACGAAGCAACATCAAGTGTTGACACGCGGACAGAGTTTAATATTCAACGTAGTATACAAGAAGTAATTAAAGGACGAACAAGTTTTGTTATTGCCCATCGACTTCAAACCATTCGTAAAGCCGATATAATCTTAGTAATCCATCAAGGTAAATTAATAGAACAAGGAAGTCACGAAGAATTAATGGCCAAACGTGGTATGTATTATGAAATGTATACCACTCAATTCCAAGATGCAAAAGTGTAAAATAAAAAGACTGTATCCATTTTAGAGTTGATACAGTCTTTTTTATATAGAGAAATCATAAAACAATAGAATTAAATTTAATTTTAAAAACAAATTAGTTGTAATTTATTAAAAAAACGCTTATATTTTTCAAAAAAAATTTAAAAAAATTTAAATAGGGTCATATTATTTAAGAAAAATAATTAGTTAAAAACCTAGTAAAAATAAACAAAAGAATCTACATAATTATGACTAGACATAAAAAAATAATATAAATGATGAGCAAAAATAATATTTAATTAATATTTTCAATAAAAGAATTTTGAAACACAATTTAATATGATGAAAAGTAAAATGATTTTTTCTACCTATTTGTATATGGAATAACAATTTAAGTATAGTAATTACATTAAAGGTAACTGTATAAATCAATAAAAAATATTTTAATAATTAAAGTTATATTTTTGTTATAAATTTTAGTTCATAATTGTAGGGAGAGAAATTATGAAGATAAAGATCGATAATGAAGAACTCCTTAGAAAAACAAATAGTATAGGTGTTACAGGTAATCTATTAGCAAATGAATATCAAGTATTGCTATTAATGATGCTCCTAGAGAATCAATTTGGACACAATTATTTAATAAAACGAAAAGGATTCTAGTTAAAGAATATTTAATTCTTCTTACACAAAGTATTGACTCACGTGAATAAAAAAATTTTTCATAGTGTGTGGGTATGAATCAATTAAAATAATTGATGAAAAAACTATGGGGATATGTTTAGGAATTCAAATATAGATTTTATTTACCATATGATGCTGAAATAATATATAGAAACCTTGAATGCCATGAATGGATGATAAAAGTGATGAATGGGATATTCATTTATTTTTTGATTGAATATCCAAGTGAAGTATTATATATGGTAAAAAGAGATAAAAAAATGCATAAGAAAAAAGTTAATGAAACATCGCATATTACATTAAGTAATATGCGATATTATTGGGGTTTTAATTATAGAAAACAATCAAAGAAATTAAAGATATAGAAAGTATTTAATATAAAGTATAATTGTGATAATTTTAGTTAGTTGTAGCCTATATTTATTAGTATAGTGTTAACAAAAACACATGTTAAAGAAATTTAACTATTGCATTAACATAACACTATAAATAAAATGAAAGATTAATTAAATGTATAAATGATTAATAAGTTATTTTGGTTTTCTTGCTTGACAAAATTCATGTAAAATATAATTAAACAAGGGGTAATATCATAAAAATAAATATTCTAAATACCCTTAAAGAAAAAGTTTATACTCATTTAATGTTAAACATATTAAGTTATTATAATGATTAAAGTATTTTTAAAATAAACTAATATATATCAAGTAGACAGTTTTTAAAATAAAAATTTATGGTATTAATGCTTTTTTCAATTAAAAATCGAAAGTAAGCTTTTTTGATTCTATCTTCTATTGTATATTGTAATCTAATTTGCATCTTTCTTCATAGATAAATAACAAAAAAATTAACATTATTTAACAATTGAAATTTACATAAAGTGAAAAATAAATATTTGATGTTTTGAAAATATTTTTCACCTGATTGATTATGCTATTTTGCTTAATAAATTATTTTTTTAATTGACAATAATAATAAAAGATATATAATATAAATTGGTTAGCACTTTAATTAGTTGACTGCTAAAATGGAGGTGTAAATTAATATGAATATAAATCAATTTCCAGATTATAGTAAGGATCCTAATCTACTTGATAAGTTTGGACGCGATGTAACTAAAGCTGCACGTGACGGAAAAATAGATCCTGTAATTGGGCGTGATGAAGAAATTCGCCGAATTATTAAAATATTAACTCGTAAAACTAAAAATAATCCAGTTTTAATTGGTGAACCTGGAGTAGGTAAAACAGCTATTATTGAAGGGCTTGCTCATAGAATCGTTCAAGATGATGTTCCGTTTTCATTAAAAGATAAAACAATTTATGAACTTGACATGGCAGCATTAATCGCTGGAGCTAAATTTCGGGGTGAATTTGAGGAACGTCTAAAAGCTGTTTTACAAAAAATAAAAGAAAGCGAAGGAAAAATCATTCTTTTTATCGATGAAATTCATTTAATTGTTGGAGCTGGACGTGCCGAAGGGGCAATCGATGCCGGCAATATGTTAAAACCAATGTTAGCTCGTGGAGAGCTTCATTGTATTGGGGCGACTACTTTAAATGAATACCGTATGTATATTGAAAAAGATAGTGCACTTGAACGACGTTTCCAACGTGTATTAATATCTGAACCAAGTGTTGAGGATACAATTACAATTTTACGTGGATTAAAAGAACGTTATGAAACACATCACGGAGTAAGAATTACTGATAAAGCATTAGTCAGTGCTGCAGTATTAGCTAATCGCTATATTCAAGATCGTTTCTTACCAGATAAAGCTATTGACTTGATTGATGAAGCTTGTGCTTCGATACGTATTCAAATTGACTCTATGCCAGTTGAATTAGATGATATTAAACGTAAAATAATGCAACTAGAAATTGAACGAACTGCTCTTTTAAAAGAAACTGATGATATTAGTAAACATCGTCTTGCCCATGTCGAATCCGAATTGCAACAACTACGAAAAACCGAACAAGAACTACAAACTCAATGGGAAACTGAAAAAGCTGAATTATTAAAAGTTAAACAACTAAAAAAAGAATTAGAAGATGCTAAATTTAACTTATCAACAGCTTTTAACCAAGGAGATTATGAAAAAGCAGCGGAATTACAATATGATAAGATTCCTAAATTAGAAAATGAAATTAAGCGAATTCAATCTAAATCATTAGACAATAAATTATTAAAAGAAGTTGTTGATGAGGATGAGGTTGCTAAGATTGTATCTAAAGCAACAAACATTCCAGTTTCACGTTTAGTAAAAGGTGATCGTGAAAAATTACTGGGCTTATATGAACAATTACAAAAACGGGTAATCGGTCAAGATGAAGCATTAAAATTAGTTAGCGATGCTATTATTCGTCAGCGCGCAGGAATTAAAGACGAGAAAAAACCAATCGGAACATTCTTATTTTTAGGACCAACTGGAGTTGGAAAAACAGAAGTTGCAAGAAGTCTTGCGGAGGCGTTGTTCGATAGTGAAACACATATGATTCGTCTTGATATGAGTGAATATATGGAACGTCATTCAGTCGCAAAACTAATTGGAGCACCTCCTGGATATGTTGGATATGAAGAAGGGGGCCAATTAACAGAAAAAGTTCGCCGCAATCCATATTCAATAATCTTACTTGACGAAATCGAAAAAGCCCATGTTGATGTCTTTAATATTTTATTACAAATTCTAGATGATGGAAGAATTACTGACTCTCAAGGTCGAACAGTGGACTTTAAAAATACTATCATAATTATGACCTCAAATATTGGTAGTGAATTATTATTAAAAGATAATAACAAACAGGCGGTAATTGATTTATTAAAAGACTATTTTAAACCAGAATTTATTAATCGTATTGATGAGATAGTTGTCTTTAACCCATTAACTAAGGATGTTCAAATGAAAATCGTTAACAAAATGTTAAATGAATTAACTGAAAGATTACAACAAAAAGAAGTATATATTAGTTTTACAGACAAAGCAAAACAATTTATCTTAGATAATGGATATTCATTTGAATATGGCGCCCGACCACTTAAACGATTTATCCAAAGAAATGTTGAAACGTTAATTGCGCATGCCATTGTTAGTGAAGAAATTGTAACTAACATTCCTTATGTAGTAGATGTTAAAGAAGACCAACTATATATTCAAAAATAAAAAAATGATTCTAAATATATTAGATACTACAATATAATAATTAAATTTTAAAATTTAAAATTTTGGGGAGTAATCCCCTTTTTTTTATTGAATATCATATGTTTACAGGGTATAATAAAAATAACAATGAAATAATAGGAGAGGTTAGTCAATGCTTATTTCAAAAACAATGTTTAAAGAATATACTCGGTGTCCGCGAGTTTGTGCTTTAGATAATTTATACCAACAAAAATATAATAGTAAAATTAGTTTTTTTAATGATGAAAAAGCAGAAATGATTAGTAGTTTATTAAGCCAAATGTTTACTGAAGAAGGCGATGATCTAATATTTGAAATTGATAAGAAGCAAGAAGCTTTGCTTGAATATTATAAAGATGTTGAAAAATATGCAATAGAATTTGTTAGTAAAAAACTTAATATTCCGGTTTATTATGCAAAAGAAACAAGTAAGCAAAAAAGATTCTCGTTTAAAGACGAAAATGGTTATGAATATTATTGTTATGTAGATGGTTACTTTGAAAATGATAATGATATATATATTTTTGAAGTAAAAGCAACTACTGCCCATAAATTTTATGCTTTGGGAAGAAATCGTAAAAATGTTAAAAAAAGTGACCATAGTTTATTAAAATATTATTCAATTTTTGAATTTGATGATAAGCATATTTTACGCTTAAAATCACCAACAAATCTTGAAGGGTTAACATTATCTGAATATCAACGCTATTACCAAAAACTGTTTGATCGATATACTGATCAAGGACAATATATTTATGATATTGCGGTAGAAAGATTTATTATTGAAAATTCATTGCATCAAAACTTTAAAAAGTCAAAAAAAGTTCATTATTATTTAGTATTATTAAATCATGAATATATCTTTGATGGAACATATGATGAATCAGGACCTGTTTATAATAAAGATATTAACAACCAGGATCTATTTATTTTAATAGATGTAAGTGACATTACTGAAATTTATCAAGAAGAAATTCAAAAAAATAAAGAAAAATTAGTACAATATATCAAAGAATTAGATGGTAATCCATATCCGCTAGGAGTATATTGTGAAAGAAAAAGTCAAAGTAGATGTCCATTTGTTAATATTTGTTGGGAAAAAGTTTTTCAAAAAGGATCAATTTTAGAATATACTTATCACACAAATGGATTTAAAGATTTAGAAGGTAACAAATATTCAATTTATGATTTAATCAATCAAGGTTATACAACTATTCAATCGATACCATATGACTGGCTAAATCGTAAAGAAAATCAAATTCAACGCAAATGTTATGAGGAAAATAAAGAATATATTAATTATGAAAAAATTAAGTTGGGATTATCTTTAATTCAATATCCAATCTATCATTTAGATTTTGAAGCATTTGCTTGTCCATTACCACGCTTTAAAGGAGAAAGACCATATAATCAATCCGTTTTTCAATTTTCTATTCATGTTGAAAAAGAACCAGGAGTATGTGATTTATATAAAGATAATTATTACTATTTAGCTAAAGACCAACAAGATAGACGTGAAGAATTAATTCAAAAATTAATTGATATAATAGATTTATCAAATGGAGGTACGGTTTTAGTTTATAATCAATCATTTGAACAATCTCGTCTTGAAGAATTAATGGAGATTTTCCCAAAATATAAAGATAATCTTAATACTATTAAAGAACATTTATTTGATCTGTTTAAACTAGTCCGTTCTAATAGTGATTTATATCATAAACAATTTAATATGGATAAAGAAGAAGCTAAAATATTTAACTATTATCATCCTAATCAACAAGGATCATTTTCAATAAAAAAAGTCTTACCACTATTTTCTAATTTATCTTATTCGGACTTAAATATCCAAAATGGTAATGAAGCATTAATTGCCTATGCAACATATCATTTATATGAAAAAGAAGATTTAGAAGATATTTATAATGATTTAATACAATATTGTCGTCAAGATACTTGGGCAATGGTTGTTATTTTAAATGGGTTAAGAAAATTAGTTAATTTTATTTAATAATAAATATAAAGACTAAACTTATAAAATTAAAATATTAGATAAAATAAAACTCATCAATAGATAATTATTTCTTTAAAACTTAGCAAATTATAATTCATTTATTAAGTATTAATTTCAAATCCACTTGACAATAACAAAAACTTACATAAAATAAAAGAATAACTAAAAAACAAATTTATTGATAAAAGTTCTTAATTTTATTATATAAAATAAAGAATTAAAATAATAATTTGGATAATTAAATTTAAATACTATAAATAGTTTTAATTAGAGAAAAAACTATGGTAGTTCTAGAATATTTAAAGGGATTTCTAAATTAATTAATTAAAAAGGTAGTGAAGTAGTAGTAAAATTAGAATGTCCTCGTGGATGCACTCATTTTAAAGTATTTGAAAACAAATCAAAATGGGATAGTGAAGAAGCCAAGCAACAATGGGGGGAATTAACTACGACACGTTTTAATGGGAAAAGAAAAAGTGTATAATTAGACAACTCAATAAAACTATATCTTGTAAAGAGAAATCTTCTTGGCAAAGTAATTGATAAAGAATGTTTGATGATTATCCTGCATACGAAACCCATATCATAAAACTTATATGTAAAGAGTGTGACAAAGAACATATGGTTTTATAATAATAAATTATATGGTTAATAGCGTGACGAGATCGTAAGGAATTACGCCAATTAGAAAATGAAGATCAAAAACAGTTATTAAATATGGGGATAAAAAATCTAATCAAAATCCTGCTAAATATGTTGGTGTTGAAATGAAATTATATTATGACCCATATGAGTTTGTAAATATTTAGAAGAAAATATAAGTTTAGATGAATATTCAAATGCTTTTGAATTCATATGGATTTATGCAATCCCATCAATCAACAAGCATGTGTTGATATTTACTAAAGATTTGTGANNTTTTTTCATTAGTTTTAAGAATTAGGATTTAGGTAAAATATAAAAAGCCCTAAAGTATATATACTTTAGGGCTTTATTTATTCGATCACGTATACAATATTACGCCATACATTTAAGAAAACATCTAAATTATATTCAAAGTAAACATCTTTTAGGTTTGGATCGTTGACAATAACAGTTGTTTTAGTTGGAGTTATACGATATCCTCTAACAACTAATAAATGACCATTAGTAGTATATAATCCTTGCATATTACCTTTAACACTAGCAGCAACAGGTCCAACGGTCTGAAGATGATACATTAGTTCTTCAAATGAGTACATTCTTTTAACATATGCATCATGACCAAAGGCGCTAGCTGTAACAGTATTATAAACCCAGTTACCAAAAATATTATTACCATAATCTTTGGCTAAATTAGCAATGTAACGATGTTCAAATTCATCATATTGGATAAATGAATGACCTTTGTATTTTAACAGCATTGTAATTGATGTTGGACTACAAATTGAATTTCCAATTTGCGGGACGATGTTTTGATTTAATTTCGGAACATCATAATCTATAAAATCCGGTAAATCGGCTTCAATAGGGTATTCATAATTTGGAATTTCTAAAGTGACACAAACTAAAGAAACTTTTGGACTTGGACTAGTTAAGTTATTGCGTCTCAAAACTACTTTAAATTGGAAAGCACTAGCTTTTCCATTATTAATTACAATAATATCATCATCCAATTTAGCAACATTGTTCGAACTAGTTTGATCTTTACCTTTGTTTTGTAACCCAAGACCCCAAGGTTGATAACTTAAGTAATCACTCCATACTCCATTTACTAATACTTTCACTAATAATTCAACAGTATGGTCAGTTCCACTTAGGGCGCTCCAAGAGGCTACTGCACTAACGAATTCATTAGTTTCAATAACATTAGATTCATAACTACCAATTAAAGCATCATTTTCTAAAACTAATTTATTATTTTCAAGTTTTACATTATTAAAGTTTTTTAATACAAAGTTTTGAGCTCTTTCAATGTAAGTATGATAAGGAAATGCATCATTTGAACCAATGGTAAATTCAAAAGTCTTAGACATTGTTTCACCTTCTAAAATTAATGTTAAAGTTAAAATTACTTTTTCCCCAGCATAACTTCTATTCACAATTCCTTCATTTGATAAAGCATTTGGATTACTTGATGTCCATGTTCCAATAATACCATATTGAAAACTTGTTTGTAAATGTAAGTTATCAAATAAAACATAATTTGAGAAACTTACTTGATCTAATACTTTTTGTATTTTTTCAGCTGGAGTAAGCGGTAATACTTTAATTTGATAGGTTATAGTTTTCTTTTCACCTAAATATGAAAAATTAGCAGTTAGAGTAATAAGTATTTCTTTATCAACTTCAGAAACAATTCCGTTTTCAGAGATAATACTTGGATTAGATGATTCCCATACTATTCCAACACGTTCAATCAATGTAGGTAGGTTTATATTTGTTTTTGTAGAAGTTGGAATATTAATTTGACCGGCAACATAATTAATTCTTTCAAGAGGAGTCATACCAGAGATTGTTAAATTAAAAGTATGAGTAAGAGTTTGATTTAAATATGAAAAAGACGCAGTTAATGAAACATTTTTATTTGACAATTGTTTGTTAATTACACCAGTATTTGTTAAAATGTCCTGGTTAGAAGAAGACCAATTAATATTTATTTCATCATTACCTAATTTTATGTTAGTTGGCAAAGTTAAATCACTTTCAACAGTTGTTGGAATTGCTAATGTATTAAGTAAATATTGTAATAATTCTTCTTGAGTAAAAGCTGGAATGTCAATATTGAACCTTTTAGTAGTTGTTTTATTTTCATAAGAAAACGTTGCTTCTAAAGTAACTGCTTGATTAGTAAGCATTTGTTGGACGACTCCATCATTTGTAATGACTGCTTGATTAGAAGACTCCCATGTAATACTAACAATCTGATTATATACATTTACCGTTGATGGTAATTCTAAATTTTCAGTGGTAGTGCTAGGAAGTGTTACTAAATCACTTGCTTTTTTTAAAACATTATCTGGACTATTTTGATTATTACATCCCACAAGAGCCACTAAAAGTAAAAACATGATAAAAACTACTTTCTTCATACTTCACCTCGTAAAGATTTCTTTGCTTAAGTATATTTTAACAAAAGAATATTTATTTTACAAGCAAAGAAATCAGTATATAAAAAAAGGAAAACCGAGCCAATTTTCTGACTCGGTCTTAGGAAGGGGATGTTGTGAGTATTGGTAACCCACTATATGTAGGGGATAAGTTGCAACCTTTCCGGTTGCATATATAGTATACAATAATCTATTTAAAAAAGCAAGTAATATGATGCATTTTTTATACAAAAATGTTAAATCTTTTTCGTGTATGTCAAAATTTGTTTTTGTTATTTTCTTATGCAAAATATTGCAATTTAATGATTTAAAAAGATAAAAAAATATTATATAATATAGTTAGAAAGTTTTGGAGGTATATAAAATAATGGTTACCTTAAATGATATTATCAATGCCCAACATACCATTCATCCATATATTAAACGTACTGATGTTTTACGGATTAATAAATTAAGTAATTTAACTAATATGAATATTTACTTAAAATTAGAAAATTTACAAAGTTCTGGTTCATTTAAAATTCGGGGAGCATGTAATAAGATTGCAAAATTATCTTCTGAAGAAATTAAAAACGGAATTATCTGCGCGAGTGCTGGAAATCATGCTCAAGGGATAGCCTATGGGGCTAATATTTTCAATAGCCACGCCACGATTGTGATGCCAAAGACTGCTCCAATTACAAAAGTTAAGGCTACTCTTGATTTAGGGGCTGACGTTATCTTAGAAGGAGATATCTTTGATGATTGCTATGAACTAGCAAAGAAAATTTCAAAACAAACTAACAAAACATTTATTCATGCTTTTGATGATGATGAAGTGATTGCTGGGCAAGGAACAATCGGACTTGAAATTTTGGAACAAGTCGAGGATCTTGATGTTGTAATTGTTCCTATTGGGGGCGGAGGATTAATTAGTGGTGTTGCCATTGCGATTAAGTCAATTAAACCTGATGTTAAAATTATCGGTGTGCAGGCTAGTAATGCCCCTAATATGAAGAAATCTTTTGAGAATAAGAAGGTGATTGTTGAACCGATTCAATCGTCGATTGCGGATGGGATAGCAGTTAAGTATCCTGGTAAAAAAACCTTTGATATTATTCAAAAATATGTTGATGAGATTATCACTGTTACCGAAGATGAAATTGCCCATGGAATTTTATATTTACTAGAGACATGTCGAATTGTATCTGAAGGTAGTGGGGCAACTACCGTCGCCGCAATCCTTTCCGGTAAAGTCTCATATCCTAATAAAAATGTTGTCGCAATTATCACTGGTGGAAATATTGATGTTAACTTAATTGAGACAGTTATTAATAAAGGATTAATAGCAACTGATCGTCGTTTTGAAATAAAAACAGTAATATATGATCGCCCTGGAGAATTACAAAAATTATTATCAATAATCTCTAATTTAAATGGAAATATATTTAACTTAGAACAACGTCGCTTTGATAAAGACATTAATATTAATCAACAACAAGTTACTTTAGTTATTGGTTGTTATGGGCCAGAACATAAAGAACAAATAATTGCTAAATTAAAAGAATGTGGTTATCAATGCTAAAAATTGCGCTAAGAAAGCGCAATTTTTTTTGTCGGTTTATTGAATATTGTGCTATAATATGCAAAGAGGTAGATAGTATGGATTACGTAGCAATCGATTTTGAAACAGCCAATGCAAACTTAACAAGTCCTTGTAGTATTGGGATTGTTCGGGTTTATAAAAATGAAATATATGATGAATGGTATTTTTTAATTAACCCAAATGAACCTTTTAGCGATTTTAAAATTATGATTCATCATATTACTCCCGATGATGTCAAAGATGCATTAACTGTTGAAAAAATATGGCCCCAAATATTTGAATTATTAAATAATCAAATTGTTGTGTGTCATAATGCTGATTTCGATATATCTATTTTAAGAGCTTGTATAAATAAATATAATTTACCAAAACCAAATATTAAAATTGCTTGTACATTAAGATTGGCGCGGAAACTTTGGAAAGAGGAAGTATATAATCATCGTTTAAATACTCTTGCGGGATATTTAGGAGTCGAGCTAGATCATCACAACGCGTTAAGTGATGCGCGAGTATGTTATTATATTATTAATCGCGGATTGCGAATGTATCAAGAAAATGATTTGGAAAGTTTGTATGAGAAATTAGGATTGAAATTAAAAGGTGGATTATAAAATGGATATTCTAAATTATGAAGTATTAAAAAAAGAAGAAAATTTAACCATATTAGAATGGTTAGAAAACTTTCATTTATCTAATAAAACTCTTAGAGATATTCAAGCAAATAATTTGTTAAAATTAAATGGAGAAATTGTTGATTTTAATACAAAAATTAGTGAGTATGATATTATAAGTATTGATATTTCTGGTTTTGAAGAAAATAACTTCGAACCATTTTCAAAAGAATTAGATATATTATATGAAGATGAAGATGTTTTAGCAGTTAATAAGCCAAGAAACATTTTAGTCCATCCAGATGGAAATACTAATCAAACATTAGGAAATATAATTAGTAATTATTACTTGTCTCAAGGATTAAACCGAAAAGTTAGAGTAATTCAGCGTTTAGATTATGAAACCACAGGAGTTATTATTTATCCAAAGCACTATCTAGCTCATTCTTTTTTAGATTATGAATTACGTAATCAAAATATTAAAAGAATTTATTTGGCTATTTGTGAAGGGAAAATTAGCCCTCGTCAAGATACAATTGATAAACCTATCGGTAAAGATCGTCATCATAATAATCGTTATATTGTTTATGAAAAAGGCAAAGAAGCTAGAACTAATTATTTTTCCTTGCAATATAAGAAAAATTATACTTTAGTTATGCTATCACTTGGAACAGGACGAACCCATCAGATTCGAGTTCATTTAAGTCACTTAGGACATCCAATTCTTGGCGATGAATTATATGGTAGTAACATTCAATGTCCGCTTATGTTACATTCATATGCAATAGAGTTTATGCATCCACGCTTAAAACAAAATATTCGCATTGAAGCAAAACTACCTTATGAATTTAAAAAAGTGTGGGATGAACTATGAAAAAAATCTTAGAATATACTCATGAATTATTACAAAGTTATGTAACAAAAGAAGACATAACTGTTGATATGACGGCTGGGAATGGACATGATACATTATTTTTAGCTCAAATTAGTAAATATGTATATGCATTTGACATTCAAGAAGAAGCAATTAAAAACACAAATAAACTACTTCAAGAGCACAACATAACAAATGTTAAATTAATTCATGATTCTCATATATTTGTAAATAAATATGTTAATGAATCAATTGGAGGAGCAGTATTTAATTTAGGATATTTACCTGGGTCAAATAAAAAAATCACGACAAACGCAACGACTACTATTCAGGCAATTCAAAATATTTTACCACTTTTAAAGGCACGAGGAATTTGCGTAATCGTTGTCTATCCTGGGCATTCTGAAGGGAAAATTGAAAGTATTCTAGTAGAGGAATTTGCTAGCAAGTTAAACCAACAAGAATATCAAGTTTTGAAATATCAATTTATTAATTTAAGAAACAATCCACCGTATATTATTGCAATAATGAAAAAGTAAAGACTATATGTAACACAATCTATATATAGTCTTTTTTTGTTTTAATTTTAAAAAAAATATTTTACGAAAATTAAAATACCAATAAGTGATGTCAAAAAATGATTTTTGACATAATTAAATTGACTTATTTAAAATAATTTTGATGTTATAAAGCAATTTTAAAATTATAAAAAGTGTTGCCAATTCACTCAACAATTATAAAAATCATTATAATAATTTATTCGGTTGATCTGTAACAATAATGTTAATTATTTTCACC
>LFRM01242719.1_pt1 | contig 20671 bp, 20 predicted proteins | sample 618341 | NCBI WGS metagenome assembly LFRM01 (sample SAMN03654438, study PRJNA283298) | anaerobic digester metagenome | isolation source: pool of bioreactors CSTR01a, CSTR02a, and CSTR03a thermophilic anaerobic... | place: Denmark: Kgs. Lyngby | collected 2014-05-21 | reverse complement strand
GCAGAGGGCGCAGGTGAGATGTTTCATGTGACGACTTTCGATCTTGAAAACATTCCGTACGATGAAGAAGGCAATATAGATTATGCGCAGGATTTTTTTGGCAAGAAAGCAAGCCTGACTGTTTCCGGCCAGCTTGAGGCAGAGGTTATGGCACTTGCATTTCGCAACGTGTATACTTTCGGTCCAACTTTCAGAGCTGAAAATTCAAATACGGCAAGACATGCATCAGAGTTTTGGATGATAGAGCCGGAAATGGCTTTCTGTGACCTTCAAGGTAATATGGACATTGCAGAGGCAATGATCAAATATATAATCAATTATGTTCTGGAGAACTGTCCTGAGGAAATGAAATTCTTTAGCAACTTTGTAGATAAGGGTCTTCTCGAAAGACTCCAAAACATTGTTAATTCCGATTTCGACAGAATAACATATACAAAAGCAGTTGAAATTTTGCAGGAATCAGGCAAAAAATTTGAATATCCCGTAGAGTGGGGATTGGAACTACAGACAGAGCATGAGAGATACCTCACAGAGGAGATATACAAGAAACCTATTTTCGTAACCGATTATCCTAAGGATTGTAAGGCCTTCTACATGAGACTCAACGAGGATGGTAAAACAGTCGCAGCGTGTGACATGCTGGTTCCGGGAGTTGGAGAGATTATAGGAGGAAGCCAAAGAGAAGAAAGATACGATGTCCTTCTCAAAAAAATCCGTGACATGGGGCTGGAAGAGTCCACTTATGACTGGTATTTGGACCTACGCAAATACGGCGGAGTTAAGCACTCAGGATATGGACTGGGCTTTGACCGCATACTCATGTATATGACGGGCATAGAAAATATAAGAGATGTACAGATGTTCCCAAGAACACCGGGAAGTGCTGAGTTTTAATTAGGGGTATCGTAATAACAAGATAAATTACGGTAATAGTATAGATAGAAACCAAAGGCATAATATCAATAAAATAAATAGATTATAAATATAAATACAATACATAATACTTTAGGAGGAACAAATGAAAGGATATTCAACCGACAAAATCCGCAACATCGTCATTTTGGGACATGGTGGCGTTGGCAAAACAACCTTCCTGGAAGCCGCACTACTGAATACAAAAGTTATCAGCAGGCTTGGTAGAGTAGAGGACGGAAACACAGTATCTGACTATGACAAGATGGAAATAGACAAAGGATATACCATCAATCAGACATTGGTACCTGTAGAGTATAAAGGTACTAAGCTGAACTTCATAGACACTCCGGGATTCTTTGACTTTGCGGGAGAGGCAATAGCAGCCCTTTCAACAGGGGCGACAGCTATTATTATGGTAGATGCTTCTGCCGGCATTCAGGTTGGAACTGAGAAGGCGTGGAACCTGGTCAAGAAATACAATTCTCCTACATTCTTTGTGCTTAACAAGACAGACAAAGACAATGTTGATGTTGGTGCAGTTGTAGAAGAGTTAAAAGATGTTTTCGGACCGACCTGTGTAACTTTAGACGATAAAGACGCTCTGGATGAAGCGGTTGCCGGTGCAGATGAAGAGCTCATGGAGAAATTCTTTGAAGGTGAAGCTTTCACTGATGAAGAATTTGCAAATGGTTTGGCAAAAGGAATCTCAAACGGAGATATTATGCCTATTCTGAATATGAGCAGTATCAAGGGAGACGGAGTGGATGAAGTCCTTGACTCTCTTTGCAAGTATGCTCCAAAGCCTGATGCGTATTTGACACCTGCTAAGAACGATAAGGGAGAGGATATTGAAATAAAGTGCGATCCGAATGGAGACCTCGTCATTTATGTATTCAAGATGTTGGCAGATCCATTCCTTGGAAGAATTTCATACGCTAAAATTGTATCGGGAACTTTCAAGACGGGTATTGAGCTGTATAACCACCGTACTGAGAAGTCAGAGAAGCTTAGTTCAGCCTTCTATGTAAGAGGGAAGTCTCAAGAAATACCGGATACAGTTCCGGCAGGCGACATCGTCGCACTTGGTAGGCTGCAGAATACTAAGGCAGGAGATACTCTTTGTAATAAGAATAAACCGGTTCGTATTCCGGGAATAGAATTTCCAAGCCCATGCTATTTCGTTGCTGTAGAAGCTATGGACAAGAATGACGAAGAAAAGATGGGACAAGGCTTTATAAAGCTCGCAGAAGAAGATCCTACATTTGCACTGGTCAGAAACACAGAAACTCGCCAAACACTTATTGCCGGGCAGGGAGATATGCAGCTTAATATCATGCAGGCAAAGGTCAAGGATAGATATAAGATATCTGTAAAGGTCGTTCCGCAGAGAATTGCTTATAGAGAAACAATCAAAGGAAGTTCCGATGTTCAGGGTAAGCATAAGAAGCAGTCCGGTGGCGCAGGGCAGTATGGCGATGTTAGAATCAGATTTTCACCGTCTCAAGAAGAGGGACTGGAATTTTCAGAAGAGCTGTTTGGCGGTTCCGTACCAAAAAACTACGTACCTGCAGTTGAGAAGGGACTTCTTGAGTCTATGGACAAAGGACCTCTTGCAGGTTGTAAGGTTCAGAATATCAAGGCGGTTTTATATGATGGTTCATACCATGAAGTAGATTCAAACGAGGTTTCTTTCAAGGTGGCTGCATCAATAGCATTCAAGAAGGGTATTGATGAGGCGAAGCCTTGCCTGCTTGAACCTATTATGAAGGTTGAAATCAGCGTTCCTAACGACTTTGTCGGAGATGTAATGGGAGATCTTCCTAACAGACGTGGTGTCGTTATGGGAATGGATCAGGCAGAAGGAGGAAATCAGCTGCTCCATGCAGAGGTACCTCAGGGAGAACTCTTTGATTATGCCATCGCTTTAAGATCGATGACTCAGGCCAGAGGCTCCTTCACAGTTGAGTTTGCAAGATATGATGAGCTTCCAAGAGATAGGGCAGAAAAGGTAATAGCAGCATATAAAGCAAGCCAAGAAGAGAAATAAATTCAATAGGAATAATAATATCTATAAGAAAAGCTCGGAGAAATCCGAGCTTTTATATATGTTATAGAATATGTAAGACGAACTTTAGTTATCAATATAGTATTTGATAGCATCTTTGATACCCGCCACTCCGCAAATCTCTATATCAGTGTCAGGAATTGTTTTACGGATCTGGTTGGCGTTATTGACAGGAATAATAATCCTGTCGTAACCGAGGCGCAGTGCTTCTTGGATTATCTTATCGGCATTATTTATCGAGCGCAGATGACCGGTAAGCCCGACTTCACCTACTGCAATAATCTTCTTGGTAGTAGATTTGCTTCTGAAAGAACTATATATAGCAAGGGCAACAGCTAAATCGGTTGATGTACTCCCCGTGTTCATGCCACCTACTACGTTAACATACACATCATAGTCGAGGAGCTTGATGCCGGCCTTCTTCTCAAGAACAGCAAGAATCATACTTAATCGGTTGTAGTTGATGCCGACTGCGGTTCTTCTTGCAAAGCCCACATTCGCCTGTGTTACAAGAGCTTGTATTTCGAAGAAAACGGGGCGGCTTCCCTCATAGGAGGCAGATATAACCGATCCTTCTTCGCCCGATATGTTTTCTATAAGGCTTCCGCTTAAGTCCGGAACCTCCTGCATCCCTTCCGCCGACATTCTGAAAGCTCCTATCTCATCAGTCGTACCGAATCTGTTTTTATAGGATCTAAGTATTCTAAGATCTCTGTCTCTTTCACCTGAGAAATTAAGAACACAATCAACCATGTGTTCAATAGTTTTTGGCCCTGCAAGCTCACCGGATTTGGTAACATGTGCGACTATAAAGATGGGAACATTATTGGTTTTGGCAAACTTAATTAAGATGTTTGAACACTCTCTTATCTGTGTGATGCTTCCGGCGGCAGAATCAACGGAAGATGAGTACATCGTTTGTATAGAGTCGATTATCACGAAGCAGGGTTTAATGTTTCCACATGATAAGAGGATGTTTTCGGTGTTTGTTTCCGGAAAAATATATAGGTTATCACTTACTGATTGACATACTCTGTCTGCACGAAGCTTAATCTGTTCTTCGGACTCTTCGCCGCTTACATATAGAACCGGTCCATATGAATCGGCAATTTTATTTGCTGCTTCAATCAAAATGGTTGATTTACCTATTCCCGGTTCACCTGAAATCAGAGTAAGAGAACCGAAAACAATACCACCACCGAGTACTCTATTGAGCTCTCCGATGCCGGAGTCCATTCTCGCGTAGTTGGTTGTTCCTATTTTATTTAATTTGACCGGTACACCTTCTGTCCCGGTGCGTCTCCTGTTATCGACTGAAAGTTCGGGACCTTCTTGTATATGGTGCTCGGTTATTGTTCCCCAAGACTTGCAATAAGAACATTGCCCTTGCCATGAGGGATATTCGTTACCGCAATCTGAACATATGAAGACGGTTTTAGTTTTCTTCGCCATTCTCTTCTCCGGTTATTGAATCTTTCTTGATGTCCTTGCTTTTTGTAGAGGGTTTTCTGACAGTATCCATTTCGAACCAGAAGTCGGAACCCTTACCTTCCTCACTGTTTACTCCGTAGGCTGCGCTATGAAGAGTCAGTATGCCTTTGACTATTGATAATCCAAGTCCGGTGCCTTCAATATATCGTTCATGGTTTGCAGAAGTCCTATAATACCTGTCCCATACGTGGCTCTGTTCATCCGTAGGAATACCCAAACCGTGATCGATGCAGTGGAAAACAACTTTTTTTCCTGACCTTTGTAGCCTGATATCTATAAACTTGTTGTCTCCTGAATACTTAATTGCATTGGAGACAAAATTGGTCATCACTTGCATAATTTTATTTCTATCTCCTACAACATAAGCCGGTTTGCTTGGATGGAAATTGATTTCATAGTCCTGAGAGGCGCTGAGGACGAGTACACTTTCATATACGACTTTTGCGGCCTCTACAAGGTCGAAGGTTTCTTTGTGAAGCTCAACATTATTTGATTGCAGATTTGAGACAGACATCATATCGGTGACGAGGGTGTTCAGCCTCTCTGTTTCGGATATTATTACTCCAAGGTCGGAGTTTCGTTTTTCCGGATTATCTCCTGAGATATCTATTATTTTTTCGGCATATGAGCGTATCATCGTCAGAGGAGTTTTGAGGTCATGCGAAACATTGGCAATAATCTCTCTTTGATAGAACTCACTTCTTTCCATCTCGTAAGATGCTTTGTTGAGAGCACGAGCGAGTTCTTTGGTCTCTGTAAAGGAAGCACCGTCGAACTTGACATTGTAGTTTCCCTGAGAAAGCTCAGTCGCTGCTTTTGTAAGATTTTCTATTGGTGTAGCGAGCCTGCGAGACAGAGCGAAGGCAAGCATCAAGGCTATTATAAGGACTATCATAGAGATATAGAAAAGCATATTCTTGATTATTCTTGTGGTTACCAGGTCGGGATAAAGAGGTGCAATTATATACAAGGTGCTCAATTCACCTGCACTTTCAATATGCGTGGCAAATAAAAGTCTCGAATTTGACTCCGTTGAAGTATCTCTTACAGTATAGGTGACACTTTTAAGAGGGGATTTCTCAAGCTTTGAAGAAATTGTCTCTATGTCCTTAGCAAAAGAGTCAAGATCTTTGAGACCAATGGTGCCGTCGAATTCCATGGAATTATAAGGAGCATCGAGTTTGATATATATCCTGTTGCTGGCTGCAGATTGAATTGCATAATCTTCAAAAGAGTAAGGCTCTTCGCGAAAGTTCGTTTCAAGAGCATTAGCTATTCTTATTGATTCTTGTGCACGCATGCTCTCGTAATAGGTATTGATAAAGAAGGTAACGAGTCCCCAGATGATCATAACAAGAATCATCGCAAAAAGAACAAACGACAATAGAGTTGTCGTCTTTATACTGCTTGTATCTGCTTTTTTCTTATCAGGGTTAAAATTTCGCGTATCCATTTTAGGTGCTCTTTATCACAGTTATTAAATGCAGATTATTTCTCGTACTCAAACTTATAACCTACACCTCTCAGAGTAACGATGAAACGCCTATAAGGTCCAAGGCTGTTTCTTAAATTCTTAATGTGTGTATCAACTGTTCTGTCATCGCCAAAGAAGTCATATCCCCATATGTCAGAAAGAAGCTTATCTCTCGAAAGAGCAATGTTCTTGTTCTGAATCATATAGAAGAGCAAATCATATTCTTTCGGTGTAAGGTCGACACGCTTGCCGTCTACATTGATTGTGCGAGCTGCAAAGTTGACTTCAAGCCCGTCAAACTTTTCGAGATTAGCAGGAAGCTTGTCGGAGGAGTCGACACGATTAAGCACAGCATTGACTCGAGCCATAAGTTCTTTGGGGCTGAATGGCTTAACGACATAGTCATCAATGCCGAGCTCGAAGCCGAACAACTTATCGTACTCCTCGCCTCTTGCAGAAAGCATAATTACCGGGATGCTCTTAATTTTCTGAATCTCCTTAACTGCGCTGAAACCGTCAAGCTTTGGCATCATGATATCCATTAGGATTAGATCATAATCATTGAGTTTGACCATGCCGATAGCGCTCATTCCGTCCGCTGCTTCCTCTGCAGCATATCCGCTGAACTCGGCGTACTCTCGTATGACCTCGCGGATTTTATCTTCATCATCAACTATAAGAAGTTTTTTCATAGGATTCTATCCTCCATCCTAAGTTATTTTGTGAATGACTTTAAGTGTACATATTACAGATTTTATAGTAGCGAATTCAATCGCAGCGTATTCGCTAAAGTTAGAAAAATTATATCATAACCAAATCTAAATAGTCTATAAGCAACATACAAAACAATGTTGACAAGTCTATAGAGTAATGATACAATTACAACTTTTTACAAGTTGATTTTTCTTTTTAAAAAGGCTATAATAATAGCCACGGGAGGGAAGATGTTCGAATTTAAAACAGGAGATCAAATTGTATATCCAATGTATGGTGCGGGAATTATCACTGATATAGTCGAGAAGGACTTTCTAGGTGAGAGCCGTAAATTTTATTGTGTAAATTTGCCGTATTGCCGGATGAAAGCCTCCGTCCCCGTTGACAACTGTGAAAAACTCGGAGTGAGAGCTGTAATAGATCAATCCAGAATAGACGAAGTAATAGATGTGCTTAAGGACGAGACAGAAGAAATGAATCCCAACTGGAACAAAAGATATAGGGAGAATACAGAAAGAATCCAGACGGGTGATATTATGGAAGTGGCTGCAGTCGTAAGGAATCTAGTAAGGAAGGATAGAGCCAAGCCACTGTCAACAGGAGAGAAAAAACTCCTAAGCACTGCAAAACAGATACTGCAAAGTGAGCTCATTTATTCAGGGGGCTACACAATGGAAGAAGCAGATGATTTGGTCGAATCTCACATCTAAGCGATAAGCGGATATGGATTCGACCCTTTTTATAACTGAGGAAAGTGAAATATGAAATATAGCAAGGTATATACAGTGTTAGTTGCGGCCGGAAGCGGGAGTCGCATGAATTCTTTATTGCCAAAACAGCTGATGTCCTATGGTAGCTCGACTGTGCTTGCCACCGCAGCAAAGAGGTTTTGTGAACTTGACAGAATGGATTCTGTTGTAGTTGTTTCTCCGCCTGGAGGTAAGCTGGACAAAAAATATGAAGATATACTTGATGTGGTTCGAGAGGAGACAGGCAAGGATATTTTTATTGTGAATGGAGGCAAAGAAAGAGCTGATTCTGTTAAGGCAGGCCTTTTTTACATAGAAAAGAATCTTATGAACGAATGCGTTAATGCGGATGAAACCCTTGTTTTGATACATGATGCTGCAAGACCGGGGATAACAGGAGATATTATAGAAGAAAACATAAGGGTAGCCGAGGAGCACGGTGCTGTTGTAACTGCCGTTCCTTCTATAGATTCTGTTCGAATTATCTCAGACAAAAACAATCAAAAAATCAAGGAATCATCGTTGAATGATGACCGTCGATACCCTATAATTGGAAGTACCGTTGTTGACAGACAGTTGGTGTATAATGTTCAAACCCCGCAGACATTCGTTCTTTCAAATATTCTGTCCGCTTACGAGATTGCAGACAGGGAAGGATATATAGGAACTGATGATGCATCTATTATGGAGTATGCGGGATTTGAGGTTGCTATCGTTCTGGGAGCGAGAAGCAATAACAAAATAACAACACAAGAGGATATACTTATGACTACAAGAGTAGGAACAGGGTATGATGTTCACAAACTGGTCCCCGGGAGAGCCTTGATACTCTGTGGGACTCCAGTCCCCAGTGAGATGGGACTGATGGGACATTCAGATGCCGATGTCGCAACCCACGCCATTATGGATGCTCTGCTCGGAGCGGCGGGCATGGGTGACATAGGGAGGCATTTTCCCGATAATGATGACAGATATAAGGGTGCTGATTCACTCAAGTTACTTGCGGAAGTAAAGAGGTTAATAGGAGATGCTGTGATTAACAATATCGATGTGACAATAATCGCACAAGCCCCCAAGATCGCACCTTACAATAAACAGATGACAGAAAATATTGCCAAGACACTTGGCATAGCCGAGACCGCTATCAACATCAAAGCAACAACAGAAGAAGGACTCGGATTTACAGGAAGAAGAGAAGGAATCGCGGCAATCGCGACCTGTGCAATAGAAGGGAGATTTTAATAATGAGATTATCCAAAATGCACCTTAAGACGCTTAGAGAAGCACCTACAGATGCTGTTCTCGAAAGCCATAAGCTGCTTGTAAGAGCCAATATGATAAAGCAGGAGGCTGCCGGCTTGTACATGTATCCAAAGCTAGGATGGAGAACGGTTAGAAAGGTTGAAGAAATAGTAAGACAGGAAATGGATTATGTTGACTGTCAGGAAATCTTTATGCCACACGTCAATCCCGGAGAACTTTGGAAAGAAACAGGAAGATGGTACGCATACGGCCCTGAGCTATGGAGAATTCAGGATAGAAACAACAATGATTTCGTACTGAACCCTACTTGTGAGGAGATGTTTACTGATTTTGTAAGAAAAGAATGGTCATCATACAAAGAGTTGCCGTTCTCTCTTTACCATAGTCAGTTCAAATTCAGAGATGAAGCCCGTCCAAGATATGGACTGCTTAGGACTAGAGAGTTTCTTATGAAGGATGCGTATACATTCGATGCTACAGAAGAGGATTTACATACAGCTTATATGAGACAGTACCATGCGTATGAAAAAATCTTTACGCGCTGCGACCTTGACTATAGGATTGTAGAGGCTGATAACGGTCCAATAGGAGGAAGTAAATCTCATGAGTTTTCAGCACTAAGTGACTGGGGTGAGTCGGATATTCTCTATTGCGATAACTGCGGTATGGCAGCTACAGTTGAAAGAGCAGAGTTTGCTGACGAAGAACCAGCAAAGGAAGAAATGAAGCCTACAGAGGTTGTTTTAACACCGGGAACAAAGACTATTGAGGCTGTATGCGAATACCTCGATTTACCTGTTGAAAAGTCAATAAAAGCCCTATTGTTTGTTGTTTACGATAATGATTTACAGCCAAAAGACTACGTAGCAGCATTTATAAGAGGGGACCGCCAGGCTAATATGATTAAGCTCGTTAATGCTCTTAATGTTCCTGAGCATTATATTGAGTTTGCAGATGAGATAGCAATGGGTTCTCTGACAGGCAGTGTAGGAGGCTTTACTGGTCCGGTTGGTCTCAAGAATTGCATTATCGTAGTTGATTCCGAATTGGTTGATACAGTTAACATGTGTGCCGGAGCAAACCAAGAGGATCATCATATGCTTAATGTGTGCTATGGAAGAGACTATACGGGAGATATAGTAGCAGACATCAAAAAACTCCAAGAGGGAGATGCTTGTCCACACTGCGGTGAGCCTGTTAAATTCAGAAGAGGCATCGAAGTAGGACAGGTGTTCAAGCTTGGTCAGAAGTACTCTGAGTCAATGAACGCTACATTTAAGGATGTTAACGGAGAAGATTGCTATTACTGGATGGGATGTTATGGAATCGGCGTAACAAGAACCATGCAGGCTATTGTTGAACAGCACCATGATGAAAAAGGGATTATTTGGCCTATGGCCACGGCTCCTTATCATGTTATTGTCACAGTTATCAATTCAAACAACGAGGCTCAATTAAACCTTGCTGCCGATATAGAGAAGAAGCTGGAGATGCAAGGGGTTGAAGTCCTTGTTGATGACAGAGAGGAAAGACCGGGAGTTAAATTCAACGATGCTGACCTTATTGGAATTCCTATAAGGATAACTGTTGGTAAGCTGGCGGCTGAGAACAAGGTAGAGTATAAACTGCGTCGCGAAGAGGATCATGAGATATTAACGGCAGAAGAAGCAGTTGCAAAAGCAAAAGCTATTGTAGATCTTGAAGGAGATGGAAGATGCTTCTTCTCCAGATTGTCAGAGGAGACGATGAATTCACATTAATATGCTGCTTGAACTTTTTTCTATTTTTTTCAAATTAGGTATTTTTACGATAGGCGGAGGCATTGCGATGCTTCCGCTTCTTCGACAAACGATAGTTGAAGACAAAGGATGGTTTGATAACGACGAGTTTATAGATATAGTATCCGTGTGCCAAGGTCTGCCCGGTGTTGTCGCGGTTAATCTGGCAACATTTATCGGCTTTAGGAAACGAGGGCTTCTCGGCTCTGTTGTTGCGACCTTTGGCGTTATTCTACCGTCGTTCATTATAATACTTCTTATAGCAAGAGGATTTGCATCGATAGATGACAACTCATATCTGGGAGGCGCAATGGCAGGTCTTAGAGCAGCAGCCCTGGGGTTGGTCGTGATTGCAATTATACAACTGGCTTCTAAGGTGTTTGATGGTCCATGGTCAGTTCTTGCTGCAATTACAAGTTTTGCATTGATTGCACTGTTTAAGGTTAATACGGTTTATGTAATAATTATATTTATAGTTATTGGAGCTACAAATGCGGTTATCTCCGGGAGACGCATCAAGAAAGCCGATATTAAAAAAGCCGATATTAAAGAGAAAGATTCAGAGCCTTCCGTTGAAAGAGAGGTGAAATAATGTATTTAAACCTCTTTACAAGCTTTATGAAAGTCGGACTCTTTGGATTCGGTGGAGGGCTTGCCATAGTAAGGCTGATATACGACAGCATACAGGATTTTGCAAGTATAACACCTCAAGAGTTTACAAACTTTGTCGCAATTTCTCAGATAACCCCCGGTCCTTTGGCGATTAATGTAGCAACATTTATTGGAAATGAGGCTGCAGGGATTCTTGGCGCGGCAGTTGCAACTATAGGAGTAGCTCTTCCGGCATTTATCATTGTCAGTATTGTAAGTAGAATGCTCGACAAATTTCAGAACAACAAAATAGTTCAGGGTATGCTGTCGGGAATAAAGCCGGCGACAATAGGTCTTATAGGAGCGGCGGCAGTCACTTTAACCATTCCTGCAATCGCAGGTGAAGGCAGAATAGGAATGGGAATTATAGACAAGATTGGTGTTGATACAGCGGCAGGTATTGGCGGATTCATACAGAACTCACCGGTCGACATCGTTTCGATTTTAATTCTGATTGCTACGATTGTCCTGATTCAAAAGTTCAACAAGAGACCTATCGCTGTGCTTATTGTGATGGGGTGCATTGGGGCATTGCTCGGTGTATAATAACAAGAATAGAAAAAAGATAGGAATAAATAAAAATAAATAAAAAAGGAGGTAGGTAGATGAGGGTTTATAATACTTTGACCAATCGAAAAGAGGAGTTTGTACCGGTTGAAGAAGGAAAGGTCAAGATATACGCCTGTGGACCTACGGTTTACAATTTTTTTCATATCGGTAACGCAAGGCCTTTCGTGGTATTTGACACGCTTAGGAGATATTTTAAATATAGAGGTTACGATGTCAAGTTTGTACAGAACTTTACAGATGTAGACGATAAGATAATAAATAAAGCTAAGGAAGAGGGGGTATCTGCACAGGAAGTTTCGGAGAAATATATTGAAGAGTATTTTGATGATGCTTCGGCACTTAATGTTCTTAAAGCAGATATACATCCAAAAGTTTCCGAGCATATTGATGAGATAATCGAATTCGTTCAAACTCTTATCGATAAGGGGTATGCCTACGAGGTTGATGGAGATGTATACTATTCAACACGAAAATTCCCAGATTATGGAAAACTATCGGGACAAAATATTGAAGACCTTGAAAGCGGTGCGAGAATAGCTGTCGGAGATGTCAAGCAAGATCCTCTGGATTTTGTTCTATGGAAGGCACGCAAAGAAGAGTCCGAAATAGCATGGGATTCACCTTGGGGAATGGGAAGACCCGGATGGCATATAGAATGTTCAACCATGGCCAGGAAACATCTTGGAGATACAATAGATATTCACGGTGGCGGTCAAGACCTGCAATTTCCACATCACGAAAACGAGATTGCTCAGTCCGAGGCATGCAACGGAGTGCCGTTTGCTCGCTACTGGATGCATAATGGATATATAACCATCGACGGTAAGAAAATGTCGAAATCTCTTAACAACTTCTTTACAGTGAGAGATATCAGAAAAGAGTATTCGGGCGATGTAATACGTTTCTTCCTGCTGAGTGGTCACTATAGAAGTCCAATCAACTTTTCGGATACATTGATGGAACAAGCAAAGCAAGGCTATGACAGAATTGCTAATGCAATCAAAACCCTCGAATTTCTTATAGCTAATGGATCTGATGAGAAGATGGACAATGAGGATAAGCTTGTTGGAGATCTTGATGGTTTCAAGGATAAATTCATTGAATCAATGGATGATGATCTTAATACAGCTGACGCCATAGCGGCAATATTTGATATGGTTTCAGCTATTAATCTGGCGGTCAAGGATGGGGCTTCAAAATCATACGCAAATGAAGCTCTTAGTAAAATCGAGGAACTGACAGATGTTTTAGGTATATTCAAAAAAGAAGACGAAGATGGTAGCCTTGGAGATGAAGTACAGGAACTTATCGAGCGCAGACAGACTGCACGCAAAGAGAAGAATTGGGCTGAAGCCGATAAGATAAGAGATGAGCTTGCTGCCATGGGAATTACTCTCAAGGATACACCTCAGGGGGTTCAGATAATTCACAATTAGAGAAGCGGAGATATAAATGAGTAAAGCAGACCAGATATTTGTGAATATGTGTCGAGATATTATAGACAATGGATTCAGTACAGAAGGAATGCCTGTAAGACCAAAATGGTTTGATGGAACTCCTGCACACACAATCAAGAACTTTGGAATTGTTAATAGGTACAATCTTTCCGAAGAATTTCCGGCGCTTACACTTCGCCCGACACCAATTAAGCTGGCGACTGACGAGCTGCTTTGGATTTGGCAGAAAAAATCCAATAGAATTGAAGACCTCAAGAGTAAAGTATGGAATGAATGGGCAGACGAGGACGGTACTATCGGTAAAGCATACGGATATCAGATGTCCCGTATATACAAATTCAAGCAAGGAGAAATGGATCAAGTTGATAATGTTCTGTGGTGTCTCAAGAACGATAGATATAGCCGCAGGATATTGACCAATATGTATAACTTCAGCGACCTTTCCGAAATGAATCTGGAGCCATGTGCATATTCCATGACTTTTAATGTCAAGGATGACACGCTTAACGCAATTCTTAATCAGAGATCTCAGGACATACTTGCAGCTAACAACTGGAATGTAGTGCAGTACTCAATGCTGCTAATGATGATGGCGCAGGTTTCGGGATTAAAGGCAGGTGAGCTTGTGCATGTTATAGCAGACGCACATATATATGACAGACATATTGATATAGTGAAAGAAATGATAGAAAGACCGCAATACCCTGCACCCAAGGTAACACTCAATCCCGACATTAAGAACTTCTATGATTTTACGACAGCCGATATCAAGGTTGAGAATTATATTCATAACGAGCAGATTAGAAATATTCCGGTGGCTGTTTGATGGATAAAGATAAAGCGCACCTTTACAACACAATGTCCCTTGCATATCTTGGTGATGCTGTATTTGAACTTGCAATCAGGGAGAGAATAATTAAGAACACTCCTCATAGTGCCTGCATTGCGCATCAAAAAACAATAAAGTATGTATCAGCAGAGGGGCAGTCAAAAGCTGCAAGGAAAATGATATCGGAAGATTTCTTGACCGATGAAGAAAAAGCTCTGCTTAAACGTGCAAGAAACCACAAGACGGTGTCAAAGCCGGCTAATGTCGATATGCGAGATTACAAAGTTGCGACAGGTCTGGAAGCTCTTTGTGCCTATCTATACTTGATAGGAGATAAGAAGCGAATTGAAGATATCGCAGATGAAGCCATGAGAATAATAGATGAACAATAGGAAGAACATAAGAATATACCAATAATAATAATAAAATTACAGCCTCCTTTGAGGGGGCATCGTAAGAATTTGTAATTTCTGAGAATATCGGCATAGTCGTGTAATTGCGACTATGCCGATTTTTAGTTTTTGTGTGGATGGTGACGGTTCAAATGTACAGATGCAGTTGCGGAGAAAACCGTAAATCTGACACGCTCAATATTAAGGACTTCACATCAAAGAAAGCAAATCTACACCCAAGAGGGATTTTCAATCTGGAAATGGGTTATATATTTGAAAAAATAATCCGCAAATTATCAGAATCACATAATGAGGACGCTAGACAGCACTATACCCCACGTGAAGTAATCGAACTGATGGTTAACATTCTTTTCTATGATGACAACGACATTCTTTCCGGTAGTAATGTGGCAAAAACCATATATGAAATAATCCTGCCGAATTTGATACAAGGAATAGGAAAAATTAAAAGGTATGCCCTTGCGGTGTAAAAGCAGTCGTTGCGGTGTAAAAACCGAGGCGGCTGTTTTTTTATGAACTCTGTGTAACTTTTTTCGCTGACATATTGACAACCATCTATGTGTCTGATATAATATACACATAGACAATCGCCTATGGGAGGTGACACTAATGGACGAGAAAAAGATGGCAACGATGTTCAAGGCTCTCTGTGATGAAAACCGCATCCGCATTCTGAAGTTGCTGAGAGGCGGAGAAATGTGCGCCTGCAAACTGCTCGAAGAGTTAAATGTGACTCAGCCTACACTTTCCCACCATATGAAGATCCTCTGCGACTCCGGTATTGTAGTTGGGCGGAAGGAGGGTAAGTGGATGCACTATTCCATATCAGCAGATGGTGCGAATATGGCAGTAGATATTTTGAAGGAACTGACATCAGTAAGTTGTGGATGCGAAAACAAGTCGTGTTGTGAGAAATAAAGGAAAACACTATTTCTCCGCACGACTTCCCTTAAACGCAACACATAGACGCATTTGAATATATCTACCAAAAGGAGAACGTATTATGACGCTTGGCACAGTATGGGATTTCCTTCAAAAAGAAGTCCTCGGTATGAATTGGCTAAACAGAGCCATTGGGTCATTGCTCAATGCCTGTGGTTTGGACACTACTACACGTATTGGCGGCAGCGTACATTTTTTTATTTATGATGTAATCAAGATTTTTGTTCTGTTGGGAGTATTGATTTTGATTATCTCGTATATACAAAGCTACTTCCCGCCCGAGAGGACGAAGAAGATACTCGGAAGATTTCATGGTATCGGTGCAAACTGTATTGCTGCGTTACTTGGTACGGTGACACCTTTCTGCTCCTGTTCGTCCATTCCGCTATTCATTGGATTCACCAGTGCAGGACTACCGCTTGGAGTAACATTCTCATTCCTTATTTCTTCCCCGATGGTTGACCTTGGCAGTCTTGTTCTGCTGATGAGTATTTTCGGATGGAAGGTTGCCGTGATTTATGTGCTTATGGGGTTAGTGATTGCAGTCATCGGCGGTACGCTCATCGAAAAAATGCATCTCGAAAATCAGGTGGAGGAATATATCCAAAAAGGTCGGCAAATCGATGTTCCCCTAGAGGAGTTGCACTTTAGTGATCGCATCAAGTATGCGTGGGAGCAAGTGGTATCCACGGCAAAAAAGGTAGCTCCGTATGTTTTGATTGGTGTTGGCATCGGCGCCTTTATCCACAACTGGATTCCCGAAGATTTCATTGTAAAGGTCTTGGGCGATAATAATCCGTTTGGAGTTATTCTTGCCACCATTGCCGGAGTTCCGATGTATGCTGATATCTTTGGCACGATTCCAATCGCAGAGGCTTTATTGGCAAAGGGTGCTTTGCTGGGTGTCGTATTGTCCTTTATGATGGGTGTAACAACGCTATCCCTTCCGTCTATTATTATGCTTCGTAAAGCTGTGAAGCCGAAACTGCTCGGCATCTTTATTACAATTTGCACAGTTGGAATTATCCTGGTAGGATACTTCTTCAACGTGATACAACCAATTATTTTATAAAATGGAGATCAACTATGAATATCAAGATTTTAGGCGGAGGCTGTGCTTCCTGCAAAAAGCTGTATGAAAACACCCTCAAAGCAGTTGAGGAGAAAGGCTTGGTAGCAGAGGTCGAGTATATCACCGATATGCCCAAAGTGATGGAGTATGGCGTTATGAGTATGCCTGTCCTCGTTGTGGAAGAAAAGATTGCTGCACAGGGCAAGGTGCTGAAGACTGCAGAAATCGTAAAACTGCTCGGAAAGATGGGCTTCTGATATGAAAAAGGTAGCATTTATTTGTGTCCATAATTCCTGCCGCAGCCAAATTGCAGAAGCCCTTGGCAAGCATCTACGAGGTAACGATTTTGAGTTTTACTCCGCTGGAACAGAAACAACACCACAAATCAACCAAGATGCTGTTCGGCTTATGAAACAGGTCTACGGTATTGATATGGAGCAGACACAGTACAGCAAGACCATTGACGCCATCCCAAGCCCAGATGTAGCAATTTCTATGGGGTGCGATGTCGGCTGTCCGTATATCGGCAGATCCTTTGATGATAATTGGGGGCTTCCAGATCCTACTGGACATGACGATGCAGCGTTCTTGGATGTTATTGAACATATACGAAATAATATTCTTGCCCTATAACGCAAATAAAACTCCTCACCCCCAAAAAAAAAGGTAGTGAGGAGTTTCTCTATATCAAGGGTGCAAAATAATTGGCAACTTGCGTCCTTTGCACACAGCCCCAATTTGCAGACATCCTTGCACCCTTATGCTCGGATTTCGCCGCCGTGCTTGAAGGTAAAGCGGACATCATCCTTTGCGTAGACCGTTACGAAGTCCACCAGCCCGCACCAAAGGTTGACATCGAACTTCTCCACCAAGCCATCCTGCGCCCGTAAGGTTTTCAGGAAGGCTTCGATTTGGGCTTGCCGTGCCTGTTTATCGGAGATGGCTGCGTTGACCTCATCGTACCGAGCCTTGGCGGTATCGTACCGAGCGGTCAACCCATCGTAGCGTTTTTTGTACTCCACCTGGTCAAGGGCAACATGGGCGTTTTCGTAGATGCACTTCTGCATCAGATCCGAAACCACCGTCAGTTCCTCTTCCAGGGTGGCAGACTCGGTTTCCAGTCCGCTTGTGTCGAGTGCCGGAAGGACTGCGCCGATAACCGCATCAATGACCGCAGCCTTATTGGTTATAAGCTGATTGACCGCCGAAATGAACAGGCCTTGCAGTTCCTCATCAGTAAAGTGCGGTGTGGTGCATTTTTCTTCGCCTTCGAATTTGTGGTTGCAGCGCCAGATGGTCTTGCGGTATTTGTCGGTGGAGTGCCAGGTCTTGGACCCGTACCAATGTCCGCAGTGACCGCATTTGATTTTGCCGGAGAAAAGGTGTACTCCGCTGTGTCGGCCTTTGCTGCTACCGCGCCGTGCCAACTCCTGCTGTACCAGTTCAAACTGTGCAGGAGTGATGATGGCTTCGTGGTTGCCTTCCACATAATACTGCGGGATTTCACCCTCGTTCTGCTTTTTCTTCTTCGTAAGGAAGTCCACGGTGTAGGACTTCTGAAGGAGCGCATCGCCCTTGTACTTCTCGTTGGTGAGGATGCTGCGAACCGCTCCGGCATTCCATCTGTCCTTGCCACCCGGTGATTTGATGCCCTCGGAGGTCAGCTTGGTGGCGATGCCGTAGGGTGACATTCCTTGCAGGAACATACTGTAAATGCGCCGAATGATAACCGCTTCTTCGGGGTTAAGTACCAAGTTGCCATCGGGACCACGGTCGTAGCCGAGAAACCGCTTGAACGGAACAGTGACCTTGCCGTCTGCAAACCGCTTTCTCTGACCCCAGGTGCAGTTTTCGGAAATGCTCCGGCTTTCCTCCTGGGCAAGGCTCGACATGATGGTAATCAGCAGTTCGCCCTTGGAGTCCAACGTCCAGATGTTCTCCTTCTCGAAGTAAATCTCCACGCCTTTTTCCTTTAGCTGACGAACCGTGGTAAGGCTGTCGACCGTGTTTCGGGCAAATCGGCTGACCGACTTGGTGATGATAAGGTCAATCTTGCCGTCCAGGGCGTCTTGAACCATCCGCTTGAAACCCTCACGGTGCTTTGTATTGGTGCCTGTTATACCTTCGTCCGTATACACGGCCACAAACTCCCAATCCTCACGGCCTTGGATGTAGCGGGTGTAGTAGTCCACCTGGGCGGTGTAGCTGGTAAGCTGTTCTTCGCTGTCGGTGGAAACACGGGCGTAGGCAGCCACGCGCCGTTTCTTCTTTTCGTTAATCGGTGTTGCTGTGAACCGGCTGATTGTTGCCGGAATTGTCGTTACTCTCGCCACGGCGTTTCCTCCAATTCTCTTTCATTTTTCTGCTCATTTCGGCTTTGCGTTCTTCGCTGTGCGGAGGCATTGTCCGCTTGTTTTTCCATTCGGCTTCGATGTCCCGTCCGTCAAAGAAATGGAACACCAGTCTGCCTTTGTCCACGATGCTGATGTACTGGATCTGCTGACGGAAGGCGTCCTCGCTGAACTCTGCAAGCCCCATAGCCTTTGCTGCCAACTCAAGCAGGGTCGGCTCCGGCGAACTTCATGATGATGGCCAAGCCTATACTGAAGAGAAAATGAACAAAACAAAATCCGGTGAAACTATAAGAGAAAAAGCATTGCCGGAAGCCTTTAATTCAGATGATTTTGGAATGCTGATTGTGGCGGAGAAATATCAAACAGGCTTTGATGAACCATTACTTCACACTATGCTTATAGATAAAAAGCTATTTGGCGTGAAAGCAGTGCAGACAATCTCTCGACTTAACCGGATCATGCGTGGTAAACAAGATACATTTGTTTTAGATTTTGTAAACTCAGCTGAGGAAATTAAAAAGTCCTTTGAGCCATACTATGAAGAAACAGTTCTGGAAGAGGAAACAAACCCCAATGTCATATATGACTTGAAAAATACTCTTGATGAATTTCTAGTGTATCAGCAAATGGAAATTGACCGTTTTGCAGATATATTTTACTCTGGCAAAGAGCAGTCGGCAGGAGATCTTGGAAAGCTGCAAGGGACAATAAAGCCGGCATTAGACCGCTACGACGCTTTGGAAACAGAGAGACAAGACTTATTCAAATCTACACTTTCGCGTTTCAATCGCATCTATGCGTTTATCACCCAGGTTTGCAGATTGTTTGATAAAGATATACATAAGTTTAGCGTATATGCTAAATTCCTTGCTACTATGCTCCCTAAGGGAAGTGGCGACAAGATATTTGCTGATGATAAGGTTATGCTTGAGTATTATCGTCTTGAAAAAGATTTCGAAGGAAGCATTGGCCTTGAAAGCACTCAGGAGGGCTTCCGTCCTATAACTGGGGAATCTGGTAGACGAGAAAAGAAAAAAGATCCTTTAACTGTTCTTATAGAGAAGATTAATGAAAAATATGGCACTGACTTCACTGAGATGGACAAGGTTCTTTTACAAATCGAAAATGATTATGCCTCTGAAGAAAAGTGGCAGAGCTATGCCAGAAATAATGACAGGAAAACTTTTATGCTCCTATTTGAGAAAGATTTTTCGGAAAAGCCTCTTGGAAGAACAAGTGATAATTCACTCCTTGAGCGAGAGGAGCTTGAAAGGAGCAAGCTCAAACATGCTGATGATTACAGCAATATGTTATTCCACTAAGAAGTAATTGGACATGGTATTTGACTGAATATGACGAAGCGTCTGGTGATGCCTTTGGCTTGGTTGCTGGTATTGAACCTGAGCTTGGATATTTCAATTTGAATGCATTAAAGAGCCTTGGAGCTCAAAGGCTTATACAAACTGCTCTGCATATGGAGAAAAAAGTGAAGTACCAAAAGACTTCAAGCAAGGCGATTTTGTAAAACTGTTTGGTCAACTCAGAACTTCGGTTGATGGGAATAGGAAAGAGCATTCCAATGTTCGTATCCTCTCATCGAAGTTGCTAAAGAGTCGTGAGCAGATGAATGAGAAGGCTGAAAAGCAAGAAAAGAAAACTTCCATTCTAGGAGCAATCAAAGATTATCAGAAAAATGATAAGAGTAACAACTCTGGAAAAAAAGAAAATAAAGGACAAGAAAGATAATGAATTGGTCGGTGTGGTCTTCGGGCTGCACCGGCTTTTTTGTTTTGCTTAAAAGACAGAAAATATGAGTATCACTTCTCCCAGAGCTCACGCTGATGAAGGGTGATGAGGGTGTCGAGGTTTGCTAAAGAGTCTATAAAATCAGTGGGTTTGAAGATTCAAATACTGATGGTAAATATATCCTGTAT
>LFRM01053501.1_pt1 | contig 20674 bp, 13 predicted proteins | sample 618341 | NCBI WGS metagenome assembly LFRM01 (sample SAMN03654438, study PRJNA283298) | anaerobic digester metagenome | isolation source: pool of bioreactors CSTR01a, CSTR02a, and CSTR03a thermophilic anaerobic... | place: Denmark: Kgs. Lyngby | collected 2014-05-21 | reverse complement strand
CCAAGGATTTTTCTAAGTCTAATACATTGATATTATTGTGTAAAAATCTTCCTTTTACCATCTAATTTTCTCCTTTTATTCAATTATTGTCGTCCTTTTTAGGTCATGCTTTCTAAGTAGTGGTTGGTAAGTCATACTTGGTAAGTCTAGGCTAGTGGATTTAGCTTAATAGATTCTCCACTAACAGCAGTTAAGTTTAAAATAGGCCGGCAGAGTATCTCATCTGCCGGCCCATAAGCCTATTCTAGCTTTAGCTATCCTTGTTTAACTTTTTATTCTCCAAGATTAAGCCTGACAGGCTGAACCTTTTACTCTTTTTCAGCCTCTAGTTCTTCGGTTAGCTGTTCTAATTGGTCGATTAAAGATCCGATATAATTTACCGTATCGCGTAGGGGCTGATCGGTGGAAATATCTACACCAGCTGCCTTTGCAAATTCTACCGGAGTCAAGGTCCCTCCAGCTGAAAGAACCTTTCTCCAATCATCCACAGCAGGTTGGCCTTCTTTAAGGATTCGTTGAGACACCGCTGTAGAGATAGTTAGGCCTGCTGAGTAGGTGTAGGGGTACAAACCCATATAGTAATGAGGTTGACGCATCCAGGTCAACTCAGCGCCTTCTGTAAGGTCTACAGCGTCTCCCCAGAACTTTTCTAGGGTTTCACGGAAGATGCGGTGGAAGTCTTCCGTTTGCACAGCTTTCCCTTCATCAACTAATTTGTAGACTTCTCTTTGGTAATACCCCTCTAGGAAGTGCGTTACAAAGTTATGATAGTAGGTTCTTGCAATAATACTTGCGATGACCCAGCGCTTAAAGCGTGGCTCCTCACTGGTCTTCATCAAATAATTGGCCATCAGCATCTCGTTCATGGTGGAAGGTGCCTCGATGGCATATCTTGAAAGATTATCATTCAGCGGGCCATGATTTTTATGGGTTAAAACACTGTGTCCAGCATGTCCCAATTCATGGGCCAAAGTAAAGACTTCACGCATCTTATGCGTCCAGCTTATTAGGATATAAGGATGAACCCCATAAGGTGATGCACAGAATGCTCCAGTGGATTTCCCCTTGTTTTGTACAAAGTCAATCCAGCGATTATCCAGAGCCTCTTTTAGCATCTCTAAATAATCATCGCCTAAGATTCCCAATGCCTTATAAATATAATCCTTGGATTCTTCTACAGAAATAGACGGTTCAAAATCAGGATCTAAATCAAGTTTTAAGTCTGCATAGGTCATGTCCTCTAAGCCATGAACACGTTTAATCAGCTTTGCATAGCGTCTCATATGGGGCGCTAACTCTTCCATCAAGACGTCAAGCTGACGATTATATAAAGATCGATCCACTTTTTGTCCCATTAGAAGATAGTCAAACACTGAGTCATGGTTCTTGACCTCAGACATGATTTTTTCCTGACGAATCTGAGCAGCATATGCTGTTCCAATGGTGTACTGATAATCTCTTAATTTCTTTGAGAAAGCTCGGAAAGCATTGCGGCGAATCTCTGTATCTTGCTCATATTCCAGCTCGCCTTCAAAGTTAATAAAGGTCAATAGGTGTTGTTCCCCTTTGGCTTCAAACTCAGGGAAGGATAAGTCTGCAAGCTTAGCTGTTTCGTAAATGGAATAAGGTACGTCCATCACTTCACCTAAGCGAGCCAAAACCTTTTCGGTTTCTGGAGATAGTGTATGTGGTTTGTAGCGAAGGACGTCTTTTAAATAGTAGCTATAGGATTCATCCGCCTCCATCGCTTCACTCAAGACCTTTTCTGGAACTTGAAGAAGTTCTGATTCAAAGAAACTAATCTCTCCAACTAAACTCCCCATCTTGGACTGGAATTCCATGGCATTTTTCTGATATTTCGGATTCGTTCGATCTTCTGAAACATGAAGAGATGCATAGCTTCCACATTGTTCAGCTACAATTAGTATTTTTTCATAATCCTTAACTGCATCCAATATTATTGGGGCCTCAGTTAAATTTCCTTTATAGGTTTTTGTGAATTCTTGAATTAAATTAGCCAGCTTTTCCTGGGCTTGATGAAACTCTTCATCCGTCGCAAAGATATCTTTCAAGTTCCAAGTATAGGCTTGATCCACCTCGCTGCGCTTTAGTTCTTTCCGTTCCTGTTGATCGCTCATGTTTACCTCCATGATATGTATCGTTAGCTATTATTTTATCATCCCATGTTTGTAAAAAGAGTCTCGACAATATAGCTTTTTATTAAAACCACAACAGTTATTGATCGTGGTCAAGAAGTCTTTAACCCCTACTTTTAGCTAATGATTAATAGACCAAGCCTAGCATTATATTTGCTATTACTATTTTCCTGACTGACTCTTTTATTAAACAAACTTCTTATCATCTTCTAATTGTTGATTTTCTAGTTTCTGGTCTTCTAGTCTCTGGTCTTCTTTTTGCTCGTTTTCTTTGCTAAATGGTCTTGGGTTTGCTCCCTGAATCCTTCTTCGTTTTATATCAAAACTTAAAACAATTCCACCAATCAGCAAAGCCATAATCCCCATCCCTGGTTCAATGATAAACGTTAGTATAACGATGGCTATAATTATTAAATGAATTTTTTTCATAATTCCCCCCTTATCTTTGAGCTTAGCACATATTGCTCATAATTTTAATCCGTCCCTTGGACACCTTTGTAGACTCTATTCGTCTCCATGTCATATCTACTATAGAACTCTCCTCGCTTAAACGGTTAGCTTCAAAAATCATTCTACAGAATCACTCTCTATCAATTATCCTCTAAGCTGAATGGTTTCTTCCTCGGATACAGAATATAGGTAGGCTTCTTGTACTTTCTTTCCTGAAATAGCTTCCAAGGCTTCGGCGTAAAGATCAATTTGAGCTTGGTATTTTTCTGCTAAATAATTCTCACTGCCTTTTGGAATAGAATCCGTCTTGTAGTCTAACAGAACGATTCCATCTCCCTCAACAAAGAACACATCAATAATCCCAATTAAGGTCATTTGGTCATCCACAGCCCATTCTGCTCTCAATTCTCTGCCTGGAAGACTTCGTAAAAACACTTCTTCTTTAAAGAGGTCGCCTCGTTTAGCTGCTTCTCGGAAGCGGTTACCAAGTTCAGACTGGAAGAAACCTAATACTTTTTTTACATTAACGCTTGCCGCTTCCTCTGGTAGCATCAGCTCTTTCTCCACAATCAAAGCAATTTCTTCCTTGATTTGAGCTTCTGTCTCAACAAAGGGATCAATATGGAACATCACTGTGTGGAAGGCTGTTCCCCGCTCAGCTCCAGTGAGTTCTTGTTTTTCTAAGAGAAAATTGGGTCTTGGCAATTGTTCCACTTTTTCATAGGTCTCATCCATGATGGATGGTGTCACAAGATCCATGGTTTCTTCAATGACTTTCTTTTTAATCACAGACACTGATACTTTGGTAGGTAGAGAGGTTGCCAACTCATGGGGATAGCGATAATCAAGCACATCGATAAGCTCTTGATCGGTGAGAGGCTCCCCTTTCCAAAAGGGTTCTAACTCCTCTGCCTCGGCATCTTCTTGGGCCTCGATTAAATCATTGCGATTGATCAAGTGAATATCAAAGGACAATCCATCGCCCAAGTAAGTGTCTCCCTCTTCAAAGTTTTCCATTTGACCTCGGATCAAGGATGAGTTTAAGACCACGGGCATAATCCAGTCAAGGTAACTTCCATCCGCTAACACCTTTCGTGGACTCGAAGGTAAGATTTCTCCGGCTGAAGCCCATCTTTCCATGGTTTTAGCAACATTTTTAATGTTGCCCGTGATAAATAACTTTTCTTTCGCTCGAGTCATTGCAACATATAAGACTCGCATTTCTTCTGAAATATCTTCTTCATTAATCTTGGCTTTCATCACCACGCGAGGCAAAGTATCTTCTACCGTTCCTCTAACTGGATCTCGGTGTCTGATTGCAATCCCTAGTGTTTCATGGAGAATCATGTCTCCGTTTTGATCCATTCGATTGAATCGCTTCCCACTATTGGCCAAAAACACCACAGGGAATTCTAAGCCCTTGGACTTATGAATGCTCATAATCCGAACCACATCTTCATTTTCACCAATGATTCGTGCATCGCCATAGTCATTGGACTTTTCCTGCATAGCATCAATATATCGAATAAACCGGTATAACCCTTTAAAGGCTGTTTTTTCATATTCTCCGGCTCGTTGAAAGAGAATTCGTAAATTAGCCTGGCGCTGGTACCCATTGGGCATAGCTCCAACATACTCTAGGTAGGCCGTCTCGGAGTACACTTGCCAGATGAATTCATCCAAAGGACGATGAACTGATTCTTCGCGCCAGTAGTTGAGCTGTTCCAAAAAATCCCTGGTTTTCTTGGAAAGTTTTTCCTCCGTTTTTATAAACTCTTGATCTTCTATCGCTAGTTTTAAACAATCCAAAAATAAAACTTCCCGGTCTAATTGCCTCAGCTTAATCAATTCATCCTCTGTAAAGGAAAATAAAGGACTGCGCAAGGTTGCTAAAAGAGGAATATCTTGGCGGGGATTATCAATGGTCCGAAGCAGGGCCATCACGGTACGGATTTCAATGGATTCGAAATAGCTTGAACTGGTATCACTAAATACTGGAATCGCCATTTCCTCCAAGGCTTCTTTAAAGGTTGCCGCCACCGTAGAGGTTGCTCGCAGTAAGATTACAATATCCCGATAGTGGAGCGGGCGAATCGTTCCACGATCATTAATTTGCATATTTGGATCGTTTACTAAAGCTTTAATTTGAGAAGCTACAGAGCGAGCTTCTAGCTCAACCCCTTTTAAGTCATCTAGTTCCCCTGAATCCTCATAGTCAGCATCTAGGGGTGTCGAAGAATCCACCAATTGGATCTGAACCGGATTCTTTGCTCCTAAATCATAATCCGCCCCAAAAATCAGTTCTTCTTCCTTCGTATAATCAAGCTCACCGGCTCGTTCACTCATAATGGCGGTAAAGATAGAATTCACTGAATCAAGAACCTCTGGTCGAGAGCGAAAATTCTTATAAAGTAAGATTCTTCGACCATCACTAGTTTCTTCCTCATGAAGACCCTTAAACCGTTTATACTTGCCTAAAAAGATATCTGGCTTTGCCTGACGGAAGCGATAAATGCTTTGTTTTACATCGCCCACCATGAAAATATTTTCTTCCCTTCGTGAAACTGCAGTAAGAATAGCTTCTTGTACATCATTGGAATCCTGGTATTCATCAATTAGCACTTCTTCAAAGCGTTTTTGATAGTTTTCTGCTACTTCTGAAGGACCCTCTCCAGACCGCAGAATTTCCAAGGCAAAGTGTTCAATATCAGCAAAGTCGACTCGATTTAGTTCTCGCTTCTTTTCTTGTAATCGATCATAAAATAGTATGGTTAAATCTCCTAGAGCCTGCAAGGAAAGGCTCATATCAGAAATCATCCGAATTTGCGTTTGCCAATCTTTATCTAAAAAAGGCGTCTTTAATTTCTCCAAGAGATCCTTATATTCATCGCGAAGCCCTTTCATTCGACTTGTCGTCATCTTATCCTTTGGACGACCAGCCCGATTGAGGTTTTTAAACAGTTTTTCCTCTCCTTCAAGGGCCAGCTTATCAGTCAATGTTCCTTTTATTTCCGAATAATCATGACTCGTGTTCAGAACCTTGGCTATTTCTTCCACTTCAGTTAGTTCTGCTTTATAAAAATCGGTGTATTTGTCTGGAAGTTCTGGATGTTCCGATAAGAGTCTCCGAGCTATTCCGGCTACCCTTAAAACCTCCAGCCCAACTTCATGGACCTCCCGAATAATGTACTCATACCATTTTGTTTTGGTCCAGCCTTCAACCGGATCAGTATAGGCTGAGGCTGCTTGCTTAATCCAAGCTTTTGGATCCGTTCCAGATCTTGAAAAATTCCAAATCTTTCGAACTTTTTCAATCAAGCCTTCATCGCTACGGTCGCCACCTAATACATCTACTAACTCTAGAAAGGCTGGATCCCCCATTTCAAAAGACTCTTCTAACACCTCTTCCATGGTTTCAGCAATCAAAATATTGGTCTCGGTATCATCAAGTAGGCGGTAATCAGGATCTAAATCTACTAGGTGAAAATTTTCCTCAATCACTCGTCGGCAGAAGGCATCAATGGTCATAATATTTGCTTGATTTAATAGGGCCAATTGCCTCAGTAAATTTTCATTTTCAGGATCTTCTTCTAATGCTTTTGCGATTCGCTCAGAAATACGCTCCCGCATTTCGGTAGCAGCAGCTCGCGTAAAGGTTACGATTAGCAGGCGATCAATATCAATGGGGTTTTCACTGGTCACCATGGTGCAAATCCGTTCCACTAAAACTGCCGTTTTTCCTGAACCGGCAGCCGCCGCCACCAAAAGAGATTCCTCTCGATAAGTAATGGCTTGCTCCTGTTCCTTTGTCCACTTAATCATGGTTGACACCTCCTTGGTCGATTACTAGCCAGGCTTCCTCCGGTTTTAACTTACGGATTCTATTATATTCATTGCCTTTTAAACTAGGATCAAATTGACAAATACTATGATAATCACAATATGTACAAGCTATCTTTTGATCAATCCGGTAGGGGGTAACCGAAACCTCCCCATTAATAAGAGCCAAACTAATTCGTTTAATGGTTTGGCCAACGTATTCTCTTAATTGGTCAAACTGCTGGTTACTAACGATTAAGGCTGCTTGATTTCGACTATCAGATTTCACTTCATCACCTTTTAGTTTGGCATGAATGACCAAGGAAACATCCATCATGTCTTTGTCCATGGTTCGTACAACCCTGGCATCGTCTAAAATTAAACCTTTTAGTCTAAGCTCTTTTAAAATCTTCGTCTCTAACTCCTCGTCGCTCAACTCGACTCCATTTTCTATGGTTGGTCGATGGATTCGATAATAAAGAACGGCTCCAGGTAAAGTTTCTCCTGCTAAAAATCGTTTTGAATTGCGTAAAATAACATCTAAATAGACGAGGAGTTGTAGCTGTAGACCATGAATGATTTCTGTTAGATTTAAATCTTTCATCCCGGATTTATAATCAATAATACGGATATAGTTGCGATCTTCCAATTTTAAAACATCAATCCGGTCAATTCGCCCATTGATATTAACTTCTCGCCCATTTTCTAAATCTATAACGATGGCAGGGATATCATCCTTTGGCCCAAAGCCAACCTCAGAGTAAAGGGGCTGGAACTCCCCGCGAACAATCTGACTTTGAATCACATTCAATGAAGATGAAATTATCCGCTTAATCTTACCCGTCATATGCTGATAACGCCGTGATGAAGCTAGGACTGGGTTTTTTTGAGATTCTAAGGCTTGATCGGTTAGTCGATCCACTGCTGTTTTTGTATAGTCTGGTGTAATCTTGTTCCAATCAAGACCTTCATCCGTAATTTTCTTTGTAAAGCGGTCTAGAACATCATGCATCAAACTACCTACATCAGGGGTACTTAGGACAAACTCTTTTCGCTCTTTTGCCTGTAGACCGTATTTTACAAAATAAGCAAAGGGACAGCGGCTAAATTGTTCTAAGCGAGAAACGGTGAGATGGATTTTTTTGCCATAAAGTTGGTCCATATGCTCTGCTTTTAATTCAGCTGGGTAATTGGTATAACGAAGACCTTCTTCCACACTGTGCAAGCGCTCTCGGTAGCTTGGATCCTTTTGGAAGCGGTCGTAAACCTGACGCCAGATGGGATCTACCGTTGCTCCGTCATGGTAACGGCGCATTTGACCGATTAAAGCTCGGTAAGCTTCTCGCTCTGAACCGATGGATTCTCGGCCGGGGCTACCTGCCTCCAAATAGGATTGGCTGATTTCTTCTTCTAATTTAGGAAATAACTTTTTCAATCGACCAATCACCATGGATGGTCGCAAGGCTTTGCCTTCGGCATCCGAAGTTGGATAGGTGACGGTTAGAAAATCCGTTCCGATGGTAAGGGCATTGTACACAAAAAACTGCTCATATAAGGCTTGAGTTCTAGAATCTTTCGCTAAGTGGATTTCCTTTTGGGCTAGCATTTCTCGATCATTGTCCGTGAAAATCCCCGCTGTGGTGGTGGCCTTCGGCAAGATTCCATCATTGGTGCCAACAATATAAATACCCTTTACTCCACCGGCACGAACTCGAGCAATATCACCTACGATGACTTGATCTAAAGTGGCTGGAATCAAAGCAATTTTAATGGAAGACAAACCCACCAGAAGTGTATTGCCAAAATAATCCAAGGTCATGGACTCATCGCCCATAGCTTCTACCATTTGATCTAGGATTTGCATCAAGGAATCCATGATTTGTTTGTACTCTCGATGGGCTTCAGGGTCATTTGTTTCCAACTCTTTAATCCAATCCGAGAAGGTGATTAAGGCATGGGAGGTAATTAAGAAATCATAGAAGATACTAGCCATTTCACGAACACTAGATGCTTTTTCCATTGCTTCATAGGTTTCTATCAGTGGATTCACCACAATCTCGCGAATTTCATTAAAGATATTCAGTTCTCTTTGAGCTAATAGCTCATTTTTGGTATCAGGCACTGGCCAAGGCCAAATTTCTTCTTTCCACTTCCAACCAGTAATTCCATTGGCCAAACAGTAATTTTCAAGGGCGTCAATTTCTTCTTTTGGAAGGGGCAATAATGTGGTTTTAAGATACTTAAACACCGCTTCACTCTGAAAATTCCGTCGATAAATTTCAAAGAAGCCATCGATAAATGAAGCCAAGGGATTGGTGTCAATTTCTTTCCGTGAATCGATAAAGACCGGAATATCGAACTGAGCCATTACGCTTTGTAGGATCCCTTCATAGGTATCCAAATCCCTTAATAAAATCGCCACATCTTTGTACCTTAATCCTTTCTCCCGAACCTGGCGGATAATATCACGAGCCACATATTCCATTTCTTCATAAGGGTTTTGGGCTCGATAAATTCGAATGTTTGAAACCGAGTCCCCATAGGTTTGATTGGGATAGGTGTAAAATTCTCGCTCCACATGGGCTAATTCTTGGTTTTTCGAAAATCGTTCGCCCCCCTTAACAAACTTAGGCTCCTTTAAGGATACCCCCACTCTTTTAACTAGGTCCATCAGAGCCTTATCCGTGTCAACCGGTAAGGCAAACATACCCTTATGATGTAGCCCTAAGCCTTCATCATAAGTGAGAGTTATAGTAACCTCACCTTTCTTTAACAACACTTCCAACATCTCAAGTTGTTTGGGGGTGAAATAAGAAAATTCATCCACATAAAAGGCTGAATCCTTCAAATAATCTGACTTTTTTAATTGCTGCACTGCTGTATCTAGTTGATCTTCTGCATCAATAAAGCCCTTATGTAGCTCCTCTTCATAATTACCATAAAGAAGAGCAATATCCTCCAGCTTAAATTTAAGTTCTGAGTCGTTTAAAGCAGCTGCCGTTTCCTGTAATTGCTCGGGCGTAATTGAGTAGGTTTTCATTTCCTTAATGGTTTGCCCCAATAAATTTGCAAACCCCGCATAAGCTGCCGACTTCCCGTAGAGCTTTAATTCTGATTTTTTCTTAAGGGCGAGGGAACTAATCAACATGGATTGTCCCACTGGACTTAAAAGAGGCTTTTTAATGCCACCTGTATTCTCCAAAATCCGTTGGCTTAAGGTTCGAAAACCAACCACTTGGATTTTAAATCCATTTTCTTCACCAAATTCCTCTAGTATTTTCTTTTCCATCGTATAGCTAAATGAATCCGGCACAATAACATAACGCTTCTTGGTAATGTCTGCGTCTTGTAAACCGGACTCTAACCGACGAAACAGTTCTGTGGTTTTCCCAGATCCTGAACGTCCATAGATCATTGCTAATGCCAAGATAACTTCCTCCATCTTTTAACGTAGGGTGTAGTTTTCATATAATACTTTAATTATACCACTCTGCCTAGTCAAAGCCCTCAAGCCAACTTCACTTTTATTAAGTCTTTTACCTATGATTCCATTGCCTATCTCATCTTTGTTCTTGATAAAATCAAGCCCTATTAAACTGCATATTTAATAATTAGTCTCTATACATAAAACCACTGCAAAAACCTAAACTCACTGACTCTCCTTTGGTACTTCCACAACTTTTACAACATATAGTAGACATTCCATTAATTTCTTATAAACTTCTCTTGAATTCCCCCTTATTATTGCTTAATTAACTTAAACTTAAAATTATAGATACTAAATATAATATTCTACTATTACAAATCAAATTACTATTACAAATCAAAGGAGATGAACCATGGACTATTTAAGAAATTTTTTTGATCGATTAGTGGCTGGACTACCAAGCATTGTCGCTGCAATCTTACTGATTATCCTTGCTTTAATTATTGCAGGGGTTGTTCGCAAACTGATTAAGAAGGCTTTAAATCATTTTAACGTGGACAAAAAGCTAAACACTGCTGGAACCTCAGGCGAAGATACGGTGAATGCTCTTGGAAGCTTAGGGTATGTGTTAACTCTTCTACTCTTCCTTCCCGGTATTCTCGATAAGTTAGGGTTACCATCCATTACTTTACCTATTGTAGGATTCCTCAATCAGATTTTTGGTTACATACCAAACTTATTGGGAGCCGCTATTATATTAGTAGTTGGATTCTTCCTAGCTAAAATCGTGAAACAATTACTGTTGGCTTTCCTAAAACGAATTAGAATTGATGACTATCAAGAAAAGCTGGGCATTAAGAAAACCTCAACATCCTCTATGAATATCTCAGATGCCTTGGCAAACATCGTTTATATTCTAATTTTGATTCCAATTATCATTGCAGCCCTTAATGCTTTAAACATTTCGGTGATTTCAGATCCAGCTGTTGCAATGCTGAATAACATCTTCCTCATGATTCCACGCATCATTGCAGGTATTGTTATCCTGATTATCGGAGTCTTCCTTGCAAAAATTATTGCTGACTTTATCTATTCCTTACTAGAAGGATCAGGACTTTCAGAAAAAGTTGCTGATGTAGTCGAAGATCCTGCTGTTTACAAATTAAACCTAGCAAATATCATTTCTCAGGTTGTTCGCTATGTTATTATTGCCATTTTCTTGGTGCAGGCTTTTAATGTAATCCAGTTGGACATTCTAAATTTAGCTGGTACAGCAATCTTAGCCTACATTCCTAAGGTATTGGCTGCAATCTTGATTTTAATTGGTGCCTACTTACTTGGTACATTAATCAAGAAATTTATCAACGAACACTTTAGAGATAGTCATTTCGTAGGGCTTACCTTCAAATATGTTATCTTTGGTATTGGTGTCTTAGCAGCCTTGACTCAATTAGGCATTGCTACTAATTTCCTCGTTCCCCTCTTCCAGTTAACCGTTGCTGCTGGAGCACTAGCTTTCGCCCTAGCCTTTGGATTAGGCGGTCGAGACTTTGCGGCTAAAAAACTTAGTGAAGCCGATGCCAAAATGAAGGAATCAGAACCAAAAATAGAAGAAGTCAAAGCTCGTCTCAAAGAAACCAAAGCTAAGAAAAAAGCTGACTTTGAAAAAGACGTTCAATCGATGAAAACCGAAGCAAACCATCCAAGTGATCCAAGCCATCCAAGTAATCCAAACACTCCATACAAACCAAACAATCCAAGCTATCCAAATAATCCAAGCAATACAAATAATCCAAACAATAAAGACAATAAAAACTTATAATCTACCTAAGCAATCTTAGGTCACCCAAACGGGTCTTACAAAATTAAAAATTTGTAAGACCCGTTTTATTATTATCATTGCATAGTATTTAAACCTGAGTAATATTAGCTTACTGTGGATGGAGGCAACACCGTGGAAAACTTCATTAAATTAACCTTCTTAGCTGGCCAATCCTCAATCCACTCTTTTAAAGAAATAAACTGATTTCCTCAGACAATAGTCTGAGGAAATCAGTTTATTTCTTAATTTATTTCTTTTTGCATCTGGCTATTATGTTAGTAAATTCTCGCTAAACATTTATCCTTACTTTAAATCTGCAAAAACTTCCGCTGTATAAGGCTGGCTATTTACCAATTCCGCATGAACAATCACGCGAGCTTCAGGATCATTTAAAGAAAAACAAGTTACTAAAGTGAGCACTGGCTTGCCACGTTTGTCAGAAACCTCATCATATATTACGTCTGTTTCTGATTGATGGACGTTAAACCGGTCATATACTTTATAGGTATAAATCGTTTCTTTATCTGTAATGTAAACCAATTGCCCCGACTTCATCTTTGGTACTCCACTAAAAAGTAGTCCAGGACGACGAGTTCGGTGAGTAATCACTGAGTAATTGCCCTGCCCCATGACTTGATCCGGACGCATTGTACCAGCTCCTAGCATTAGGGTACGGTTTAAAACCCCTTTTAAAACTCCTACCTCCAGCCCCACAGAGGGTGCTTTAATAATTCCAATGATTTGTTTTTCAGCATATTTCTTGAGTTCTTTTTTTGCCTGTTCATCTGTCATACCAGNNCTGCATCAGAATTTGGTGCCACAGAATCTGTTTCCATGACTTGTTGAAGTAGCGTCTGCCAGGTTTCATTCACATTGATAGCCTCTACTTGAGTGAAATCAAATCGTTCCTCTTCCAATTCGTCGGGAAGAACTCGTTCATTATTTTCTTTTATCTGTGTTGGAGTTATTGCATAGGCTTCCTTGGATACTTGCTGAACTTGGTGATCAATATATTTTTCATTGATTTGGCCTGAAAAAATTAAGATGCCCCCAGCAATAAGAAGCAGAACTGCTGTTATTTTTTTCCACATAATAATCGCTCCATCTTTTCTTAGTAAATCCATTGTACCATGTCTAATTTAAAGCAATGTTTCAAAACAATTAAGCTTTTTCTTTCTTTGTCGCACCTTGATTTAAAAAAGAGTGAATCATATTGAATGATCCACTCCAATGCTTATACAATTTAAACCATAAATAAAACTTTGTTCCTTAGCTGCCCCTTCATACTCTTATTTATTAACCAATCAATGCTGCACCCAAAGGGTAACCCACCACCACCGAAACAAATACCGAAACCACCATTAACAGCATGCCATAAAGCAAAAGCTGTCTTGCCGTTGTCCAGCCCGATCCGCCAGCAATTGCGATACTTGGCATGGCTGGCGGTGTGGCAAACGCATAAGCTGATAGCATTCCGATCAGCGCAACAACTGCTCCAGCGCTCAGGGTAGGCAAAACCATTAAAATCGGTACCGCAACCGTTGTTACTACTGTGGCTGTAACAATATTTGAGGAAAAATTCGTCTGTAAACTAGTCCATGCTAAGAATAGAATTAGTAAAACTAAAGGGGTCAAAGTCATTGCAAAGGGACCTACCGATTCAGCTAAAAATGATTTTAAGCCAACTTCTTCATTCGTCATAGCAGCACCTAAAGCTAAGGCGGCTCCACAAATAATCAAGGAGGCCCAGGGAATTCCCTTGGACATGGCTTCTTTAAAGTTCAAAAGAGGTTTTCCGCCTTCTGAAAGAATCGATAGAGCAATTACGCCCAAAAGGGGCGGCATAGCTATTCCAAAAGAACTGATGTAACTAGAAATTTCTGGTAAAAATGATTCTGTTAATGATGGCATGACCCAAAGCAGGATTACAAAAATGAATACCGTAAGAACTAGTTTCTCTTTACGAGTAACTGCTGCCTGCTTGCCTCTCATTGCACTAACATTAAGATTGATAAAAGCCCTCATGTCTGGTTTCAAAACAAATCGGAAAATTAGCACCATTCCTGCTGAAGCTAATAGACCAGTCGGAATAGCCATGAGCATATAAGAACCATAATCAATCACTTGACCAGTCATGGATTCAAAAATCCCCATTGAAATCAGTGGAAATACATGGGCTATCGGCGTCATACCAGAACTAATACCACACAGAAATACCAAGCCCATCATTAACATAGACGCTGCTCGATCTCCTTTTTTCAAGCCTACTATTTCATAAATTCCTTCCAAGATGGGGAGGTAAATTATAAATAGCACCGTGGGAGATATAAACGATCCCAGCACTAAAATGGATATAAAAAATAGTAGGGTAAATGACCAAGGCGATTGCCTTGCAATGGGATTGTCTACAAAAGATAGGGCAACTCTACGAATAAAGGATGTTTTAGATAACTCATAAGTACATAAAAATGTAAATAATAAGAATGCAAAGATTTGGTTACCAAAGGATTGAGCGAAAACATCACTGGCTTTAATACCCGGCACAAAAGCTAGGGCAGCCAAAGCTAAAAAACTGGGCCAATCAATGGATTCGAAAAGCCATAACATTAAAACACCGAGAAAAATTCCTAGAACTTGCATTCCGCTAGAACTTAACCCTGTAGGTGCGGGTAGGTATTTAAAAAATAGTACGGCAGAAAGTGATAGTAGTAAAAGGATTGCTCGTTGAATACCGGTTTTTTCCTTGCTCATTTGTCATCTCCTATAAAATAAACGCTAAAACTTCACTCTATACTATAATGAATGCTATGTGAAAACTCAATAAAAATACGAGGAGTACTAAAAATAAATATATTCAGACCAATTCATATTTTCCTCACTCCTTAAACTCTATATACTTTGCTCATTAAGGTTTAAAAATATAACTTTATGTTGTTGTTGACTTGAACCTATCCCGTTGTTATAATTAAATTCGTATCAATTCCATATACTCAATAATTCGGAGATTTACTCAAGAGGCCGAAGAGGCGCCCCTGCTAAGGGCGTAGGTCGGGCAACCGGCGCGAGGGTTCAAATCCCTCAATCTCCGCCATATGACTATTTAAAAGGACTGAAAGCTCGTAATCCAAAAGGTTACAAACTTTCAGTCCTTTTATTTTTTATTTTTATTTTAAGCTAGGGTGGACTGTATTCTTTTTAAATCAATACGTTCCTAATATATTAAAACCGGAATCCATTAAACATGAATTCCGGTTTTAGTATGGAGCTGGTGAAGGGAATCGAACCCCCAACCTGCGATTTACGATACCGCTGCTCTACCATTGAGCCACACCAGCATATAGTTAAAACTAAATATTTTATATTACAAATTATAGTTTACCACTTCAGGGAAAAATTTCCAATAGTAAATACTAATTAATTCTCATTGGATTAATTGCCTTTGATCATTTTGAGCTACTCCTTTTTTAAAAGCTTAATCTTGATTAGCCTCCTTTGGCTCACGAGACATTTTTATTAAAACTAAATATAATAAGAAGCAATTCAAGGGAATCGAAATTCTCCAAGTCATTTCCCTTTAAATAAAATATGCTATTATCAATTTACCAAGTTCTTGTCCTATGAGTTAACTGCTTTATTTAAACCTCTAAAACATATATTTTAATAGTAAATATTAAGGAAGGTGATCCTTTGAACGAATTAAAAGAAAAACTAAAACGATGGATTTTACTCCCTTTGATTGGCTTTCTAGCTTTTTTTCTGCTAATTGTAGTAAATCAAAGCATTCAGCTTGTTAATTGGGGAAGCTCACTCCACCCTTGGCTGGGATATTTTTTAATTATTCTGGTCCTTGTCCTTTTTCTTGGGCTAATAGTTTACCCCATCTTTTCTATTTTAAAGTTCAAGGTAATGCCAGAAATGCCCAAAAACAGCTCTTCTCCTGAGTATCAGGTCTATATTGATACTCTTCATGCCAGCGTGAAAAATAATAAGCTTTTACTTCAGGAAAAAGTTTCTATGCCTGGGCTAGATAAAGAAGCTGAACTAAGAGAAGCCTTTACCCTATTAGACGATCGTTCTGATGTATTAATTAAAAAGGAAGCCACTGAGGTATTTTTAACTACAGCAATCTCTCAAAATGGCTCTTTAGATGGCTTATTTGTTCTCGTGTCCTTAGTTAAATTAATTTGGAAAATCGTTCACATGTATGAAGCAAGGCCTTCACTAAAACGAATTGTTTCTTTGTATTCCAATGTAGCTGCCACGGTTTTAATTGCTCGGAGCATTGAAGATGCCGACCTGATTGAAGATCAAGTGGAGCCCATTGTCTCTTCCATCATCGGCGGTAGCGTGATGACTTTAATTCCTGGTGCCGTTCCTATTACGACTCTTGTGGTCTCCTCCATTACAGAAGGCTCTGTCAACGCTCTGTTAACCCTTCGTTGTGGTTGTATCGCCCAGCGCTATCTCGCTTCTCTTACCGAGCCTGACCGGCGCCTTCTCCGACGTAGTGCCAGTTTAGAAGCCACTGGGAAATTAGGCGAAATTATCAAGGAGAACACCATGGTGATTATAAAATCCTTTGCTTCGGCAACAAAAAATGCGGCAGCCAACGTCACCGTGAGACGCTTTCGAAAAAAAGATACTGGCGCAAATTCCAACAAATCCAGTCTTTAAAAATTCGGAAATTTCGGTGAATGATTAAATATAAAAAGGGTGTAGAAAATCTCGTGATTTTCTACACCCTTTTTATATTTCCTTTCCAGAAATGTTTATTGGTTTTACAAGCTCGGCTTAACGGTTTTTCTATTAAGCTTCCCTGTTTATAGTTTACTTGCTGGTTCTTTCCTTGACCCGCCCATTTCGGTAGGCAGCAACTAACTGAAGCAAGTCATTAATCTGAGCCTTTAATTCTGCTCCAACATCTGTATCATAGATAAACTGACGATATTTTGCCCGTTCCACAAGGATTGTTGTGGACAAAATATCTTTTTCTTCCTTTATAGCAATTTCTGTTGATTCAAAAGGTTCATGACTGGCAAGGACCATTCCATAAGAATTATAAATCAAGGTATAACCGGCAATACCCGTTTGCTCTTGATAAGCCTTTGCAAAACCACCATCAATAACCAATACCTTACCACCGGCCTTAACAGGATTCTCGCCTTTTTTCACCTTAACCGGTACATGGCCACTCACAATATGTCCCTTTTCATATTGTAAGCCAAAGTCTTCAAAAATATTCCGCAAGATGGCTTCACTGTCTCGAATTTCAAAGTAAGGGTTCTTCTCTTCTAAGTGAGTCTCCTTATCATCTACAAAGTAGCGTTCAAAGGTAGTCATCCGCTTCTTACCAAATAATGGAGATTTTTCGCCACACCACAGGTACCACATAACACTGCGTCCCAATTCTCGGTTGGTCTCATTTTTAGAAAAGTAGCCTCTTCGAACAAGCTGTTCAAATTTCTCAAACCCAGCCCGCCCTTTGTATTGTTCTCCATCGATATTAAGGGTCATAAAGCTTCCATCCTCATTCAGAGGCATGCAACCATGAAAGAGTAAATTTCCATTATAAGTTAGGAACATGGATCCCTTAGAAAATAGGAAGCGAATGTGTTCGTCCAAGCGGTTTGAATTTACAAAAGATTGCGTAATTCTTCGCAGGGCCCCCTCTTCCTCTTCTGTTAAACGGTAGGGGTCGTTGGGGTCTAGCGTTGGAAAATCGGTGTCATTGAGGGGGTATTCACCGCTTTCTAACTGAATTGTTCCCTTTTCCAAATCAATCTTGTCCAGCAAAAGTCGTTCATCCATATGGAATTCCGGATGAGCCTTAATCAATTGACCTTCTACTTTAAATTGCATAATGGCGATTGCTTTATGCATCTTTGCAATTAATTCTATTTCCTTTGTGCTTTTCTCAGCAATAGAATCGCCCTTAGGCATAAACTTGCCCAAGTTGGTATTGTCGTAGATATCCACGGCCAATTGAGCCAATGGCATCAAATTAATACCATAGGAGTCTTCTAACATATCTAAGTTGTCGTATCTTGCCTGAATTCGAACCACATTGCATATGCAAGCTTCAGAACCAGCAGCTGCACCCATCCATAGAATATCATGGTTGCCCCAAGTAATATCCAAGGAATGATAGTTCATCATGGAATCCATAACTAGGTGGGACCCAGCACCACGATCATAAATATCACCCATAATATGGAGACGGTCCACGGATAAACGCTGGATCACTTCGGAAATAGCGATGATGAAAGCTTTGGCCCGATCCAGTTCTATGATTGAGTCAATGATGCCATTGTAATAATCTGCTTTATTTAATCGGTTCTCATTTTCATGGATGAGCTCATCTAGTATATATGCAAAATCCTTGGGCAATGATTTACGGACCTTGGAACGAGTATATTTAGTAGTCACTAATTTGCATACTTCCAAGAGACGGAACAAAGTAATACGGTACCAGTCCTTTGACATGGGTCCTTCTTTTTCAATCTCCTCCAGTTTTTCATCAGGATAATAAATTAAGGTCGCCAGTGTCTTTTTTTCTTGCGCCATAAGGGTGCTACCAAAGATATCATCAATTTTGGCGCGGATAACCCCTGAAGCGTTCCTTATTACATGATTAAAAGATTCCCATTCACCATGAATATCGGAGATAAAATGCTCCGTACCTTTTGGTAGGTTCAAAATTGCTGATAGGTTAATTATTTCAGTGGATGCAGTTGCAATATTTGGAAACTGCCGGGCCAGTAATTTGAGATAATCTAGATCCCTAGCTGTTGTAATCTCATGAATTTTTAAGTACTCAGACATCATTTGCCTCCTGTGTGTTCTGATAACAAGTTCTTACTCCTATTGTATACTGGAACTCACTAAATTTGGTATCTGCGTCTCTGAAATAAAAAGAAAATCAAAATTTCTTCCTTTTCCTATTAAATTTCTCCTTGTTCCTTTTACTTTGGTGCCGCTTTAGGTATATTGAATATATCGAGATTGAATCTTTAATTGAAGATTCCTTTTTTATTTACCAACATTCTAAGACTTATGAATAATTTACCATTTCAAAAAGAATAGGAGTATATACTATGTCCAACAAAAGAAAAAAACTTTTAGAAGAAGAACGCTTTCTCGTCAAAGTGGACCGTGAGCTTTCCCTTAGCCAAAGTGATCTGTGGAACTGGGTCACAAAACCTGAGTTAACTGGTCAATGGATTGGTCCGTGGCAACCTGTTGACGAAGAAAACCTTCAAATCACTTTAATTCAAGAAGAAGGTTCTCCCACTTTTCCAGCCAAAATCCTCGAGTTCAACGAACCTTTTGGTTATACCTTAGAGTTAGGCGGAATGGGTGTGCCTTGGGTCATTTTAGTTACAGTAGCTCCATCTGGTCAGAACAAGTCATTATTTTCCATCATCCAAACAATAGAGTCTAAGGAAGCCGTACCAGCCACTCAAGCTGGCTGGGAATTTTATGCCGACTGTCTCATAGCTGCCATCGAAGACCGAGCCATGCCTCGTTTTGAAACCTATTGGCAATCCGTCCAATAATTTTTACCGTGCATAAAAGCTAGTCTACCTAGCAAAACTTATTAAAGCTGCCAACACTAACACTTGTTTGTTGCCAGAGCATAAAAATAAGATCCGGCCAAAGTCTCACGATGAACATTGGCCGGATCTTTTATCTACTTTTTATTTTTATTAGCATTTTTATAAGCATTTTTATAAGCATTTTTAACTACTGGTTTATTGAGTTTTCCATATACAATTGATTGGTCAGATGAATCAACTTTGATTCTCCCATTTCATAAAACTTCAATTTATCTGGATCGCCTTCTATAAGATCTTCAATATACTGAATGTTGTCAACTAAATCTTGTCGTGTCATCATCTTACCGTGACCCGGAATAATAAACTCAAAATCATAGGTTAGGTAATTTTTCAATGACTCTAAGTGTTCCTCCAGTAGTAATCCATTCACATAGCTTGGAATCGGTGATTCACAGTTGTCACCAACGATTAAGATCTTATCCTTAGTATCATAAATTGAGATTGAATCCCCTGTGTGCCCCGGTGAATAAAAAACTTCTATCCCCAGCTTTTCAAAGTAGATTCTTTTATCAAAAGTGAGGGTGGGATGGATAATTTCAATTGGCCCCTCAGCATATTTTTCAAGCTCTTGAAATTCTTCTGTATCTGTTTTCATTAGATATTCTGCAAAGTTCTTATGTGCCACAATCATTGAATTTTTAAAATAGGAATTTCCCCAAATATGATCCCAATCACTGTGGGTATTAATTACAATCTTCACTTCATTGGCATTTGCCTCAAGCTCTTGGAATGTATCGGCCATGATTCGCGGGCCCAGGAAAGTATCGATGACTACCATCTCACCACTGCAGCTTATAATATATATATTGGATGTGCAGGCGAATTCTGTGTCTGCTAGCTCTTGATAAGTCACCATGGTTCCCCTTGATCCGACTTTTTGCATGTCCATATTAAACCGTCCTTTGCTCGATTTGAGCGTTTTCATGTGTTTTTATTTTTTTCATATCTTTATATTATAACAGGTTTAGAGATTTTTTACTGAAGAACTCATAGGGTCTCTAAAAACTCATGATTCCTAGTTCTAATTTGAATCTGTTGGCTTCTTTCCTTTTTGGTTCTGTGCTTCTTTGGTTCTGTGCTTCTTTTGTTCTGTTCTTCTTTTGTCCAATTCTTACTTTATTATTCTGGTGACTCTAAATTTTATGCGTTACCGATTTCAAGATCCTCAATCATTTTCCCTTCTAAAAGGCAACGGCGGATTTTCTCCACATAATAATCTACTGTATCTTTACTCAAATCAGGCATAGTGGGGTATATTCCAAAGAGCTTAAGGTATTCTTCCTCAAGCTGATATAATTCCTCATGGAATCCAGTCATAACAGCTTCCACTTCTATGCTATGATCAAAAAAATCATTCATTATAGATTCCTCCATTAATTTCACT
>LFRM01098162.1_pt1 | contig 20692 bp, 18 predicted proteins | sample 618341 | NCBI WGS metagenome assembly LFRM01 (sample SAMN03654438, study PRJNA283298) | anaerobic digester metagenome | isolation source: pool of bioreactors CSTR01a, CSTR02a, and CSTR03a thermophilic anaerobic... | place: Denmark: Kgs. Lyngby | collected 2014-05-21 | reverse complement strand
ATAAGAGACAGGGGTCCTGGCTGTTATGGAACGGCGGGGAGTGGCGGTCGATGTAGATGATCTGCGGGCCATTTCCCAGGAATTTGGGGAACGGATTGATCGCCTGGCGGAGCTGATCTACTCCCAGGCCGGCATGGAGTTTAACATAAACTCGCCGAAGCAGCTGGGTGAGGTATTGTTCGACCGCTTGGGGCTTCCGGTACTGAAAGAGACGAAGACCGGCCCTTCAACCAGTGCCGAGGTGTTGGAGCAGCTGGCAGAGGAGCATGCCATAGCGCAATTGGTAATGGACTATCGGCAGCTGGTCAAGCTGAAATCCACCTATCTAGATACCCTGGAGCTTTTGGTCCATCCTGTCACCAGGCGAATCCACACCAGCTTCCATCAGAGGGTCACAGCCACCGGACGGCTTTCCAGTGTGAATCCGAACCTGCAGAATATTCCAGTCAGGACTGCTGAAGGGAGAAGGATCCGCCGGGCCTTTACGGCAGGTCATCCTGATTGTGTGCTCTTGGCTGCTGACTATTCCCAAATTGAGTTGCGGGTTTTGGCCCATATGTCCCAAGACCCCGCGTGGCTGGAGGCCTTTAGGGCGGGAGCGGATATTCATGCTCGGACCGCGGCAGAGGTCTTTGGCTTAGAGATGGATGAGGTTACGCCGGCGCTGAGGAATGCTGCCAAGGCCATTAACTTCGGCATCGTCTATGGAATCAGCAGCTTTGGCCTCTCCAAAGGGACCGGCCTGCCTGTCCAGGAAGCCCAAGCGTATATCGACAAGTATTTTCAGAAATACACAGAGGTTAAGGCATACCTTGATAGAACAGTAGAGGAAGCCAGGGAGCGGGGATATGTAACTACCCTCTTCAACCGCCGCCGTTATTTGCCGGATATCCGCAGCAGGCGCTGGGCGCTGCGGAGCTTTGCTGAACGGGCGGCAATGAATGCCCCCATTCAAGGCTCTGCTGCCGATATCATCAAGATGGCGATGGTAGCGGTGGAGCGGAAGATCTCCGCCAGCGGGCTGCGGGCTGAGATGCTCCTGCAGGTCCACGATGAGCTGGTGTTTGAGGTGCATATTGAGGATTTGCTGCCGGCTGCCCGCTTGGTGAAGGAGACCATGGAGGGAATTGTGACTTTAGATGTGCCCCTGGTAGTTGACGTAAAGTCCGGCCGGAACTGGGGTGATGTGGTACCGGTCTTTGAAGAGTGAGAGAACTAGTGAGGTGGACAAGGTGCCGGAGCTGCCGGAGGTAGAGACAGTTCGCAGAACACTGGAGGAGAAGATCCTGTGCCGGCCGATCCAGGGAATCGAGGTGCTGTACCCCAGGGTACTTCGCAACTGTGAGGAAGGACAGCTTAGGGACGCGCTATTGGGCAGGCAATTCACCCAACTGGACCGCCGGGGGAAATACTTGATCTGCCGGTTGGATTCAGGCGATAGGCTGGTTATCCACCTGCGGATGACCGGCAGGCTCATAGCTGTGCCCAGGGATGCGGCGGTGGAGAAGCACACGTCTATCCGCATTCACTTGGCGGATGAACTGGATGTACGGCTGGTGGATCAGCGCAAGTTCGGCACTATAGATCTGCTGCAGGAGCCGGGCTGGGGGTCTATTCAAGGCCTCAAGGGTTTAGGGGCTGAGCCTCTAGCAGAAGATTTCACTCCGGCTTACCTGGCAGAGCAGCTGGCTGGCCGGAAGGCAGCGGTAAAATCGGTCCTGCTGGATCAGCGCCGGATCGCCGGCCTCGGCAATATTTACGCGGATGAGAGCTTGCATAGGGCAGGGATTTATCCCGGCAAGCCGGCGGGGGAGATAACAGAAGCAGAGATTGAGCGCCTGCACCAGAGCATCAAAGAGGTGATCAAAGAAGGGATTGCCCACCGGGGTACGACTTTTCGAGATTATGTCGATGGCGAGGGGCGGCAGGGAGGATTCCAAGCTCTGCTGCGTGTATATGGTAGAGAAGGACAGCCGTGCGCCGCATGCGGCGGGCCCATTGTCAGGATAAAACTTGCCGGCCGCAGTTCTTTTTTTTGTCCCCGCTGTCAAGGAGAGTAAGTTTCACCTGCAGCAGAGGCACAGGCCGCCGGTATTTCCATAGGATGAGGATAGATTCTTCATCCTGGGGGGTACAGGCGTGGAACTGTCGGCTGTGGTGCTTTTGGCAATAGGAATCAGCCTTGATGGCCTGGCAGCCGGCATTGCTTACGGCATGAGGCAGGTCAGAATGCCAATCATGTCGCTGGGTATCGCTAGCTGTGTTTCTGGAGCAGCGGTGCTGCTGGCCATGCAGGCAGGGGCCTTAGTTTCTCAGTATGTAGACAGCGGTTTTGTTCCTAGGTTAGGAGCAGCGCTTCTGATTGGGCTGGGCTTATGGAGTATTCTGCAGAGTAGGGGAGTGCAGGGACAGTCCTTGGAGATGCCCAAGGCGAGCTCTGAGGAAGAGGATGTCATCTTGAGGCTGCGGCTTCAGCCCTTTGGGCTCGTCATTCAGGTATGGAAAGAACCTTTGGCCGCCGATGTGGATGCTTCCGGCATTATCAGCAGCTGGGAAGCAGCGCTTTTGGGAACTGCACTGGCCCTTGACGCTGTGGGAGTCGGTTTGGCGGCCGCCTTAGCTGGATTCCCACTTGTGAGTACTTGTGTGAGTGTAAGCGTTGTCAGCTTCCTGGCCCTGAGCTCTGGGCTGCTCCTGGGCTCTAGGTGGGCGGGCTGTTCAAAGATACCAGCAGCGATGCTAAGCCGCCTGCCGGGAATTGTCCTGATAGCCATTGGCTTTTGGTGGATTTACCTGGGTGGGAGGTGATGGGGTGCTGGTCGTGGGATTGACTGGCGGGATTGCCAGCGGAAAAAGCACCACCGCGGATTTCCTTAAAGAACAGGGCTTTTTGGTATTAGATGCTGACCAGTACGCCAGGGATGTGGCGAGTCCCGGAACCTCCGGCTGGCAGGAAATCTGGGAAGCCTTCGGATCCGAATACTTTCATCCCAATGGTGACCTTGATCGGGGTAAGCTTGCCCAAAGGATCTTTCAGGATGCTGATGCCAGGCAGCGGCTCAATGCAATAGTCCACCCCAAGGTAATCGCCATGATTGAGCAGGGCATTCAAGCTGCCAAGGAGCAGGGAGAAGCCCTGGTGTTTGTTGATGTCCCCCTCTTGTATGAGGTCGGACTAGATAGGCGCATGGACAGTGTAATCGTCGTGTACGCAAGGCCAGAGATCCAGCTTCAGAGGCTGCAGCAGCGGGATCAGCTCTGCAGGGAGGAAGCCCAGCGCCGGATAGATGCCCAGATGCCCTTGGCCTTGAAGGTGGAACGGGCCGAATACGTTGTTGATAACTCGGGTTCCCTAGAGGAAACCCGTCGGCAGGCGAAGGAAATAGTGGACAAGCTGTTGGCAAGGAGTGCAGAGTATATGGGTAAGGAGTTGAGAGGCCGCTATCAAGAAAAGCCTTCAGTGCACGGCGGCAGCCCGGTTGGTGAGCCAGGACGAAAATGGAAAGTAGCACTGATCGCCCACGATGAGAAAAAGCCCGCTATGCTCAAGCTGGCAAGCCGGTTTAAGGAGATTCTCAGCCGCTTTGACTTGGTGGCGACAGGTACTACGGGGAAAATCCTGAGGGAAGAGGTAGGGCTTGAGATTCAGCGCATGCAGTCAGGCCCCTACGGCGGCGACCAACAGATCGGAGCTTTGGTAGCTGAGGAACAGGTTGACTTAGTGATCTTCCTGCGGGATCCCTTAACTGCACAGCCCCATGAGCCTGATATCACCGCGCTCTTGCGGGTATGCGATGTCCACAATGTACCGCTGGCCACCAATGAGGCGACAGCGGCAATGCTGCTTTTGGCTTTCGCAGAACTAGACAGGGAGAATGAGGAAACTGAACTGCAGTCATGCTGAGGGTCTTGGTACATAGATTAAGAAGGCAGGTCCTGGGCAGTGGAGGAGGAACCATTTACATGCCCAAGGGCTCTAGATGCTTAGACGGTGAACGATTTGCGGTGTAGGGGGGCCTCTTTGCCTTTGCGTCGGAGAAGGAATCTGTTTTCCCTGATCATTATTACAACTCTAGGTCTAATTTTGCTGAACTGGACGGCGGTGCTCCGGTGGTTCTATCCTATTCGGTATATCGATGAGATCTCAGCACACACGGAGGCTACTTCCTTGGATCCTTACCTGATAGCTGCTTTGATCAGAGTGGAGAGCAACTTTCGCCCCGATGTCCGGTCCCCAAAGGGGGCAACTGGCCTCATGCAGCTCATGCCGGAGACCGCCAGGTGGGTAGCAGGGCAGCTGCGGCTGGGGCCTGACGAAGTCGACCTGTTGGATCCGGATGTCAACATCCGCCTGGGTACTTGCTATTTGACCATGCTGCAGAAGGACTTTGATGACAACCTAGTCGTTGCTCTGGCCGCGTATAACGGCGGCCGGGGCAATGTGTCCCGCTGGCTGGCTGAAGGTAGGTGGAATGGGCAGCTCGATGACGTGAGAAATATCCCGTTCTTGGAAACCCGCCTTTATGTGCAGCGGGTGCTGGCGGTACACGCATGGTACATCCGTATTTACAGGGGAATGTGGCCGCCGCCATCAACGGAGCTGCCGGTGCTGCCGGACATCGGTCACCAGGTGGAGTCGTGGTGGCACCGCACGCGGCAGCTGCTGGACGGCCGCCTGCCGCTTCCGAGGCCTGATATCTGATGGCAAGCATGATTATGCAGTTGTCTTGTATAATCAGAGGCGCTGGGAGAGGAACATTTTGCCATGCTGGATATTGTATACACGAAGAATTGACGGTTTCAGCAGTTCTTTTGATTGATTCCGCAAGGATCTTGCGCCCCCCGGGTTGATTCCCGGTGTTTTTTTATGCCTGGCAAGAAGGATTTTCGCCCATTACTTCGAAGTACAATATCTAACATGCTTTGCACTCCTAGGGTCAATACCCAGATTTGACCGCCGCGGGCTAGAAGAGGAAGAAGGTCGATGTCAGAGGCCGCAAAAACAAAGAAGGACAAGATTCTGAACATAGCCCGTCAGGACCCATTTCTCAAGGTTGAAGAGATAGCCGCCAAAGTAGGAACCACTCCCCGTTATGTCAGGACTATACTTTCTGAAGCGAAGATTTCATTGATGCAGCTGCGGCGCAGCTACGCCCGGAGGATGGAAGAACGCCTGGGTATAGATGCCGGTTCAGAGGGGAGAGGAGCCGCTGGGGCTCCCGCCGTAGTCAGGGGCATTAGGGGCCTCGATGTCAATGAGATTCGGGTTTGCAAGGTTAAGCAGCCAGAGTGGGCCAAGCAGCTGAGGGTCCCTGATGATGAGTCTCTATTGATGGTCACCCGGGTGCGAGCAACAGATGGAGAGCCGGTGTTTGTCAATCAGGTGGTGACTACCGGCGACCTCAGCCTGTCAGAAGGCAGTCTGCATCAGGGCAACCCCCTGCGGGAACTCCTGGGCCTGGTGCACCCCGAGGCTACTGAGTTCCGGGAGCGAGTTCTCGAAGTGGAGCCTGCGGATCCCGATATAGCTGCCCATTTGCACTTATCCCCTGGCGAGCCAGTCCTGCGTTTAGGCAGGCTGATCGTCACAGTCGGCCAGCCCGTTGGGTTGGAATTCAACATATTCCCCGCCTATGCTGTGCGGTTTGTGCTGGTAGGCGAAGGAGACTATGAGGTGCAGATGGTAGCTAAGACAGGTTAGATTGGTCAGCTGCAGCTTGTGGGCAAACAGACATCAGTTTGCAGAACTGGTGCCAGTGCCCTGGCAGGCTGATATATGCTAGCAAAAAAGCCAGAAAGGAGGACGGCAGGGCTTAGCGAAGATAAGAAGGTAGGTCATGTGGAAGTAGAGTTTTGGGGTAAGCAAATGAGAATGAAGTAACTAGGAGGGTGAGACGAGAGTATGCGACGACATATAGTACTTGTGTTAGCTGTTACACTGGCATTGGCTCTGTTAGGCGGCATCGCCGCTGCCGAGCAGCCCAAATATGGCGGAATCTGGAAGGACGCTTTGGGTGCCAATCCTCCACACCTAGATCCAGTGTTTGCCACTGATACCACCTCCGCTGAGGTCGGCTACCAGATCTTCGAAACACTGGTGGGTCTGGATCCGGAAGGCGAAGTAGTTCCCCTGCTGGCAGAATCCTGGGAAGTACATGACGGTGGAACCAGGTTTGTCTTCAACCTGCGGAAGGGCGTGCGGTTCCATGCCACCACCGAGGGAGGCACTCCCACAGCCAACGGCGGGCGGGAAGTCACTGCCCACGACTGGGTATGGTCATTCAACTATATCTGCAGCCCAGAGACCAATTCTCCTCGGGCATACTTTGTAGACATGATTAAGGGCTATGCTGAGTATGTGGCTGGAGAAGCCGACAGCTTAGCTGGCGTAACCGCCCTTGATGACTACACATTGCAGATCGAGACAGCATATCCCTTTGCTCCCTTTATCCAGGTATTGACTTACAATACCTTTGTGGTTCTTCCTAAGGAAGACATTGAGAAGTGGGGCACCGCTGACTTCAACTTCCATCCAGTAGGCACCGGCCCATTCAAGTTTGAGCAGTGGCTGCAGGATGAGAAGATCGTCCTCTCCCGCAACGAAAACTACTGGATGAAGGACGAGTACGGCAACCAGCTGCCTTATCTCGATGGTATTGAGTTCCGCATCATCGTGGATTACACCATTGAGTACACCGAGTACAAGCTGGGCAACATCTTCCAGAGCTATGTAGATACTCCATACTATGAGGAAGCCAAGAGCGGCAGTGTTGGCGTGTTCTATGAGCGTCCACAGATGGGTACCTACTACTACGGCTTCAACGTAGAACTGGAGCCCTTCACCGACAAGCGGGTCCGGCAGGCATTCAACTATGCCATCGACCGTGAGACCTTGATTGACATCGTGCTGGAAGGCCGGGCAAGTCCTGCTAAGGGCGTACTGCCTCCAGGAATGTTCGGATATAACCCGGATCTAGAGGGATATGACTTCAATCCTGAGAAGGCCAAGCAGCTGCTGGCTGAAGCCGGCTATCCCAACGGCTTGGAGGTTACTCTCCAGTATAATACCAACCTGGGTCATAAGCGGCTGGCTGAGGCTCTCCAGGCTCAGTTCTCCATGATCGGCGTCAAGCTCAACCTGCGGAACGTCGACTGGGGTGTACATCTGGACACTGTTGAGCGCGGTGAAGTTCCCTTCTTCCGCATGGGCTGGGTAGTAGACTATCCGGACCCCGACAACTTCCTGTATGTACTGCTTCATTCCGACAACATTGGACCCCAGGGCAACTACTCAAGGTTCAACAACGCGGACTTCGATGCCCTGACAGAGGGTGCACGGCTGGAGGGCGACCAAGAGGTGCGGCGCCATCTCTACCAGCTGGCTGAGAAGATCGTTGTCGATGAGGCTCCCTGGCTGTTCATCTACCACTATGTAGATCACAGCTTGGTAAAGGATTTTGTCAAGGGTTACGAGCTGCCTGCCTTTGGCCAGTACACCAACAAGTTCACCAAGGTATGGCTGGACCAGTAAGATCCTGAGTAGAGTAGTCTACGTATAGACAGCAGGGCGGCTTGGCTGATGGTGGCAAACCGTAGCCAAGTCGCCTGTTGTGTGAGTCTGATGCTTTGGTTTTAAGTGGATGGGGAGTGAGAATATGGGACGCTACGTCGTTCGCCGATTGGTCGGCGCTATTCCTGTTTTTGTAGGAGTCATTGTAGTCGTCTTTATCTTGACTACACTGGTGCCGGGTGATCCAGCCCGGATCATGGCGGGGCAAGCTGGAAACCCTGAGACCATCGCCAGAATTAGGAAAGAGATGGGTCTAGATGATCCGCTGCTGGTTCAGATGTGGAATTTCTTTAAGTCAGCTGTGACTTTTAATTTGGGAAGATCCTACCGCAATAATATGGATGTCAATCAGGCTATTTTGTCTAGATTTCCGGCAACCATTAAACTGGCCTTGGCAGGAATGGTCATAGCCATAGTGTTGGGGATGACATCCGGCATTATATCTGCTGTTAAGCAGTACTCTGTTCTGGACTACACCAGTATGTTTGTCGCGCTTGTGGGCATTTCAGCTCCATCATTCTGGATCGGCCTGCTGTTTATCTACCTCTTCTGTGTTACCTTACGGTGGATTCCCGGTACCGGCACCGGTAACGGCGAGTTTGTCTATCTGATTCTACCTGCCTTGACCTTGGGAATCCGGCCGGCAGCTCTAATTGCCCGTATGACCCGATCCAGTATGCTGGAGGTAATTCGTCAAGACTATATCCGGACTGCCTGGGCAAAGGGACTGGGAGCCAGGGTCGTTGTGCTGAAGCATGCTTTGAAGAACGCCATGATTCCGGTAGTCACCATTGTCGGAGTGCAGATGGCTAGCCTGCTTAGTGGTGTAGTCCTGATTGAGCAAGTTTTCCAATGGCCCGGTGTTGGCCGCTTGTTTGTCGAGGCCTTGACCTATCGGGACTTCCCCATTATCCGGGGTGAAGTGCTGTTCCTGGCAGGGCTGTTTATCATTTCTAATCTGTTAGTGGATTTGTCTTATGCCCTGTTTGACCCCCGCATTCGCTATGATTGAGCTAGCCCATGGTGTTTAGCAACATGTAGACATTGGAGGGATTACTTTGAGCAAGCAAGAGATGGCAATCAGCTCAGCAGTAGCGAAACAGCACAATGCGGAGAAAGAGCCTAAGGGACGCAGCCTGTGGGCCGATGGGTGGCGGCGTCTGAGGAGAAATCGGCTGGCTATGCTGGGTTTGCTTATTATAGTCTTTATGACATTCTTGGCTGTTTTTGCCCCGTACGTAGCGCCCTACGATCCCATTGAACAGCTGATTTGGACTAAAGGTAGAGCGGCCAAGCTGGCAGCACCCAACAAGGAACACTGGTTTGGCACAGACCTTTACGGCCGCGATATTCTCAGCCGGGTTATCTTTGGGACTAGGATTTCATTGACCATTGCCGTAGCAGCCAGTGTAGTATCTTTATTGCTCGGCGTCAGTCTGGGCGCCGTCGCCGGTTACTATGGGGGCAAGGTCGATGATTTTATCAGCTGGCTGACCAACGTCATATACGCGTTCCCATTCCTGTTGTTCGTGCTATCCATCGTTGCCTTCCGGCCGGCAAGTCTGACTTTGGTCTATGTTGCTATTGGTTTCGTCAGCTGGCCGTCTATCGCCCGAGTTGTGCGGGGACAGGTGCTGTCCATCAAGGAGACTGAGTTCGTTGAGGCCGCCCGGGCAGTGGGAGCCAGTGACTTTGAGATAATTTTCCGACACATTTTGCCCAATGTGATTGCCCCTGTAATTGTTCAGGTCACCTTAGGCATGGGGTCCATGATCATGACTGAGGCTTCGCTGACCTTCCTGGGATTTGGCACCCAGCCGCCGACACCAAGCTGGGGATACATGATTAACCAAGGCAGAGAGTATCTGCTGTCCGGTCAGTGGTGGTGGTCTGTCTTTCCAGGCTTAGCCATTTCCCTGACGGTGTTGGGCTTTAACTTGCTGGGAGATGGCTTGCGGGATGCCCTTGACCCAAGGCTGAATAAGTAGAGCCCCTGTCGGTCTATGGGAGAGTTTGGAGGCTGCAGCGAGGACTCAGCCGTAAATCTCGAGAATGTGAGAGGGATATGGGAGTTCTCATTGAACTGTAAAGGATAGCGATTGATCCTGAACTTGTTCTTGATGGACTTGTCTTGGCTTGTGAAGCGTAACTGCTCGTGGTAATGGAGGAGGCGAGGACCGGTGGCAGAGAAGCTGCTTGAAGTTCGCGGCTTGAAAACGTACTTTTACACCGACGACGGTGTAGTTCCGGCCGTCGACGGAGTTGATTTTTCACTCGGTAAGGGTGAGACTTTAGGAATTGTGGGAGAATCCGGCTGCGGCAAGAGTGTTACCTCATTGTCTATTATGCGGTTGATTCCGGATCCCCCTGGTAAGATAGTTGATGGCGAGATCCTCTTCGATGGCTCAAACCTGCTGGAGAAGTCAGAAGCGGAGATGCGGAGCATTCGAGGTAATGACATATCTATGATCTTTCAGGAGCCTATGACTTCATTGAATCCCGTGTTCACCATCGGGGATCAGATTATGGAGGCCATTATCCTCCATCAGCGCTTAAGTAAGGCTGAGGCCCGGGAGCGGGCCATTGAGATGCTGCGGCTGGTGGGAATTCCTGTACCGGAGCGGCGCATAGATGAGTACCCCCATCAGCTTTCCGGCGGTATGAGGCAGCGGGTCATGATTGCCATGGCGCTTTCCTGCAACCCAAAGCTGCTGATCGCAGATGAACCGACGACAGCTTTGGATGTGACCATCCAGGCTCAGATTCTGGATCTGATGCGGAAGCTCAGAGATGAGTTCGGCACTGCGATTATGCTGATCACCCACGACTTGGGTGTCGTTGCCGAACTGGCAGAAAGAGTAGTAGTAATGTATGCCGGTAAGATTGTGGAGGAGGCAGACGTAGTGCCGCTGTTCGGGGAGCCGTTGCATCCATATACAGTTGGCTTGCTGGGCTCGATTCCCAAATTGACAGAACAGCAGGAAAGACTGCAGGTAATTGAGGGTGTAGTGCCAAATCCTGCCTTTATGCCCAAGGGCTGCCGGTTCCACCCCCGGTGCAAAGAGGCCCGGGAGATCTGCAAGGTAGAGGAGCCGGAACTCATGGAACTCAGCCCTGGTCATCATGTGGCATGTTGGAAGTACACTGAGTTTCGCCGGATGAAGGAGGTAGGATAGGATGGGTGCTGCGCCTTTGCTGGAGGTAAAGGATCTGGTCAAGCATTTTCCCATATACAAAGGCTGGCTCATGCAGAAGCAGATCGGCAGTGTCAAGGCAGTAGATGGCATAAGCTTTGCCATTAACCGCGGAGAAACATTGGGCCTGGTGGGAGAGTCGGGATGCGGTAAGTCCACCACCGGCCGGCTGATCCTGCGTCTTATCGAAGCTACCTCGGGAGAAGTTTGGTTTGAAGGGCAAAACATTTTGAACCTGGGCCGGGAGGAGATGCGGGAGCTGCGACGGGATATGCAGATTATTTTCCAGGACCCCTATGCCTCCCTCAACCCGAGGATGACCGTTGGAGATATTATTGGCGAGCCGCTGCGGATCCACGGAATTGCCCGGGGGGCAGAGAAGGAGAAGCGGGTAAGGGAGCTCTTGGAAGTCGTGGGACTAGCTAGTTATCATGCCCGCCGCTATCCACACGAGTTCAGCGGCGGACAGCGGCAGCGGATCGGAGTTGCCAGGGCTCTGGCTGTGAATCCCAAGATCATTATCTGTGATGAGCCGGTTTCGGCATTGGACGTCTCTATTCAGGCTCAGGTTGTCAACCTCCTGCAGGATCTGCAGAAAGAGTATGGGCTGACATTCCTGTTCATTGCCCATGATCTCAGTGTTGTTAAGCATATATCCGATCGAGTGGCAGTAATGTATCTAGGGAAAATTGTTGAGCTGACAGACAAGAACTCGCTATATGACAATCCTCTCCATCCATATACCAAGGCTTTGCTATCGGCGATTCCCATCCCGGATCCGACCCTGGAGCGGGAAAGGACCCTGCTGGAGGGGGATGTGCCGTCACCAATCAATCCACCGTCAGGCTGCAGGTTCCATACCCGCTGTCCAGTGGCAGAGGAGATCTGTAAGCACCAAGAGCCTGTTTTTGAGGATGTGGGAGGCGGCCACTATGTGGCATGTCATTTGGTTCAGAGAAAGTGATGGGTCACTAGATGACCAGTAAACTATACAAGGAGGGATGGCTGAGAACCCCCGGTGTAGCTTAGGGGGTCCAGCCGCACTAATGAAAGATAAGAAAGCTGTATCTCGGGTAAAGACACTGAGTAGATACAATTTGCAGGCCAGCTTGCAGACAGGCGGCTGCGGCAAATGTCAAGCAGCGTGCCAGTCTGCGTGCAAGACTTCCTGCACTGTAGGCAACATAGCTTGTGAGAACCAGTAGTGAGAGAGGATTCTAAGAAGCAAGCAACTTTATCCACGAGGAGGTCGCAAAGGCCCCTCGTGGATTTTTCATGAGCTGGCTGGGAGATGAATGATATGATCAGCGTACACAGGTTTACTCAAGGTGGACTCTTTTTTGCAGTGGACGGCGGCAGTGCCTCCATTCATCAGCTGGATGAAACAGCCTATGAAGTCTTAGGTTTGTGGCTGCAGCTGAGAGAGCAGGCTGAAAGCAGCGGCTGTCAAGCTGGTTGGCAGGAGCTTGTCCAGGGCTGGCGGGCTTGGAGCGGCGGGGCAGAGGATGGAGCTCACCTCCCTTGGCAGAAGGCCCATCGGCCATTGAGCAGCGAGTACGGCTGGGAGGCGGTCAAGGAAGCCGGTGATGAGCTCTTGGAACTTGTGGATCAGGGACTGCTTCTTGCCGATGACAGTTATCTGGATGAGCTGGCGGGCCTAGAGATGGGTTCCCAGGCCCTTAAGGCAATCTGTTTGAATGTTAGCCATGACTGTGACTTAAGATGCCGCTACTGCTTTGCCGGTACGGGGGCCTTTGGAGGCCAGCGGCTCAACATGCCGGCAGAGACTGCCCGCAGGGCCATCGATTTCCTACTGGACAATAGCCCCGGCAGGCAGCGGGTCGAGGTGGATTTTTTCGGAGGAGAGCCGCTGCTCAATTTGCCAGTGGTGAAAGAGACCGTTGAATACGGGGAGAAGCAGGCCGCTGCCAAAGGAAAAGAGATCCGCTTCACTTTAACTACCAATGGAATGCTTCTAGATGATGAGACGGCAGCATATCTCAATGATAAGATGTTCAACCTCGTCCTCAGCCTTGACGGCCGCCCAGAGGTAAACGATCGGATGCGGACCAGCTTAGACGGAAATTCCGTATATGATACCGTTCTGCCCAGGTTTCAGCAGATGGCCAAGCTCAGGGGAGAACGGCAGTACTACGTAAGGGGGACCTACACCTCTTACAACAGGGATTTCTTTGAAGATGTACGGCACCTGGTAGAGGCGGGGTTTGACCGGGTTTCAGTGGAACCGGTGGTGGCTGATTCCCATTTTCCCTATGCCTTGCAGCCCGGGGATTTGCCTGAGCTGTTTAGTCAGTATGAACAGCTGGCTGATTACTACTGTGAGCTTTATCCAACCAACCAGCGGTTTGAGTTCTACCATTTCAACCTGTCGCTGCTGCAGGGCCAGTGCCTTTCTAAGCGGCTGACCGGCTGCGGGTCAGGGGGTGAGTATCTGGCTGTCACTCCCAATGGCGATATCTATCCATGCCATCAGTTTGTCGGGCGTGAAGAGTACAAGCTGGGCTGCCTAGACGATGACTCGCTAGATGAGAGCATTCAAAGCTCGTTTAGAAGGGCACATGTACTCAATAAGCTAGATTGCCGGCGGTGCTGGGCACGGTTCTTTTGCAGCGGGGGCTGCCATGCCAACGCTGTGAGTGCCAATGGCAGCATCTACAAGCCGGATCAATTCAGCTGTGAACTGCTGAAAAAGCGCTTGGAGTGCAGCATCTATATCCAAGCCCGCCTGTTGGCGTCACAGGATGCAGATGAATGACCAATGAGACTGATAACACGAGCAGCCCCTTGATGGATAATCAAGGGGCTGCTGCGGACTAGGCTGTTAAATGCAGCTTTCCATTAGTAATCCATGTCGCCGGGCGGCATGGGAGCTGCCGGCTCCTTCTTGGGAATATCGGTGACCAAGGCTTCGGTTGTAAGCAGCATGCCCCCGATACTGGCTGCATTCTGCAGAGCCGTCCGCGTGACTTTGGCGGGGTCAGCGATACCGGCCTCGATCATATCTACGAACTCCTCTGTTACGGCATTGAAGCCGACTCCCGGCTTTTCAGACTTGACCCGCTCTACGATGACGGAACCCTCCAGCCCGGCATTGACTGCAATCTGACGGAGGGGCTCAGTGAGTGCTCTGCGAAGGATGGCAACACCAACTGCTTCATCGCCTTCCAGGCCGAGCTCATCCAGCGCAGGGAGGATATCGATGAAGGCAGTGCCGCCGCCTGGAACGATACCTTCCTCCACGGCAGCCCGGGTCGCATTCACCGCGTCTTCGATGCGCTTCTTTTTCTCCTTCAGCTCCGTCTCGGTTGATGCTCCTACCTCAATGATGGCTACTCCGCCTGCCAGCTTAGCTAGGCGTTCCTGCAGCTTTTCTCGATCGTAATCTGAGGTAGTTTCCTCTATCTCGTGCTTGATCTGTTCTACCCGGCCTTTGACAGCCTGTGGGTCTCCCTTGCCTTCGATGATGGTGGTGTTTTCCTTCTCTACAGTCACCAATCGAGCTTGGCCCAGCATGTCTATGCCCACGTTCTCAAGCTTCTGCCCTAAGGCTTCAGAAATGACAGTACCGCCGGTGAGGACTGCTATATCCTCCAGCATTGCTTTGCGGCGATCGCCGAACCCAGGGGCCTTAACGGCACAGACATTAAGAGTGCCTCTCAGCTTGTTGACAACCAAGGTAGCCAGGGCTTCACCCTCCACATCTTCTGCGATGATCAGCAGCGGACGGCTGGCCTGGACTACCTTCTCTAGGAGGGGCAGCAGTTCATGAACATTGGAGATCTTCTTTTCGTGGATGAGGATGTAAGGATCTTCCAGCCGGGCTTCCAAGGTTTCCGTGTTGGTGATAAAATACCCGGAAAGATAGCCGCGGTCGAATCGCATGCCTTCCACTACTTCCACTGTGGTGCCTGTTCCTTTGCCTTCTTCTACAGTGATGACTCCCTCATTGCCCACTTTCTCCATTGCTTCACTGATCAGTTCACCGATGCTGGGGTCATTGCCGGCAATGGCTCCTACATGGGCAATGCGTTCCTTGCCTTCCACGGGTATGGCAATCCGCTCGATCTCTTCCACTGCTTTCTTGACTGCTTTGTCGATCCCCCGTTTAAGGGCAATGGGATTGGCGCCGGCAGCTACGTTTTTCAAACCTTCAGTCACTATGGCATGGGCAAGGACAGTGGCTGTGGTGGTACCGTCACCAGCAACGTCATTGGTCTTAGAGGCTACTTCCCGGCAAAGCTGGGCGCCCATATTCTCATAGGGGTCTGTGACTTCTATCTCTTTGGCTACAGTGACTCCATCCTTGGTGATGATGGGAGAGCCGTATTTTCTTTCCAAAACGACATTGCGCCCCCGGGGTCCGAGGGTGACCTTGACTGCATTGGCTACAGTGGCTACACCCCGCTCTAGGGCTCTTCGGGCTTCAAGATCAAAAACTAGCTGCTTAGCCATTAGAAAACCTCCTTACAGCAATGCACATCGGTATCACAAAATGGCCAAAATGTCTGATTCCCGCATGATCAAGTACTCTTCGCCGTCGACCTTAACTTCCGTTCCGCCGTACTTGGCGTAGAGGACCTTGTCACCTGGCTTGACCTCCATAGGTGCCCGCTGGCCGTTGTCGAGGAGCTTGCCAGGCCCTACTGCCAGGATCTCGCCCTCTTGGGGCTTCTCCTTGGCGGTGTCGGGAAGCACAATCCCGCCTTTGGTCTTTTCCTCCTGTTGAATTGCCTTGACCACAACTCGATCTGCCAGTGGTTTTAGCATCCAACCTACCTCCCGTTGATGTCGTTCTCATAGGTATTTGGCAGCTGTTAGCACTCAAGGGCAGCGAGTGCTACCAACTCCTAATATATCCAAATTTCCCGAGTTGTCAAGGGGTGTTTCCATGTCTGTTAAGAGTTGTTGAGTCTGAGGACTCTTCGGGGATCCAGGAGCTTCTTGACCAGGTCCCAGACATTTAGATACTCTCTTCGCCCCTGTACCAGCTCAAAGTACCATTGCAGCACCCACTGGTTGTTGGCAAAGAGGTGGGAAAAGAACTGAGGATATGCATAGAAGGCTGACGACAGCTTGCCTGCCGCCCTCAGCTGGCTGTTTATCTCATTCTCAATGGCAGTCTGGTAACGGGCCATGGAGAAATCCCCCGACTCCAGGGCAGCCAGCACATGATCCGCGGCCAAGGAGCCGCTGTGCAGGGCGTGGGCGATGCCCTCTCCAGATAGAGGATCGGTGAGGCCGGCAGCATCCCCGGCCAGCAGGACCCGGGGGCGGCAGAACTGGCGGTTCTTGCCCCCTAAGGGGATAGGGTGGGCATGCAGCTTTTGGTCATTAAGCTCTACGCCCCGGGAAGCTGCAAACTGGGAGAACTCCTGGAGAAAGCTGGGCCGGCGGGGCAGAAAGGTGCCCATACCTATTGAGGCCGTCTCGGCCTTGGGGAAAAGCCACGCATAGCCGTACTCGGGGATTCCGTAGGACACCAAGACAGTGTTTTTCCAATTGCGCAGTCTATCGCCGGGCAGCTGGGCTTCTATCTCCAAAGCAATGCCGCTGGCTTTTGGCAGATACAGCCCTGTCTGCCTGGCAGTAACGCCTATAGCCCCGTCGGCTCCGATGATGACAGAGGCTTGATAGATAGAGCGGTTGGAACGCACCTCCACAGCGCTTTCGCCTACATTAATGGACTCAACTTTTTCACCTTCGTGAAGGGCAGCGCCCGCGGCCTCCGCCTGCTGTGCTAGGAGGTGGTCGAAGCGAGCGCGCATTACCAAATACGCAATAGGTGTATCCGAGACGTATTCCACCGGGTCTTGATTTCCGCTTGCCCACTTGACCTTCACCTTGCGGATGACGTCCTCAACCACTGGCATGAAATCCACATCCAGCCACTTGATGGCCCTCCCGGAGACGGCACCGGCGCAGGCCTTGTAACGGGGTAGAGTATGCTTTTCCAAGACAAGGACCCTGATACCTGCCCTGGCCAGTCTGGCCGCGGCAGTACATCCTGCGGGGCCGGCGCCTACCACGATGCAGTCAAGCACCAAGCTCACATCCTTCTGGTGTTCGCTCTATACATGATGTCATAACAGCAATCTTAACGATGTTTAGGGGTATACTTAACAAGAGCATTCCCCTGTCTCTGACAGGAATCCTGCCCCAGACCCCTTTTTCGAGCCCAAGGGAGACGGAAGGACAGGAGATTACAATAAGTTTTAACTTTTACTTTACAAAGGTGTGCGGTGCGAATTCACTAATCCAGAAGGAATAGCTGGTAGTTTCGTGGAAGAAAGCTTGGGTAATTCCACGATTCTTGTAGGAGGTAGTGAAGTGAGCAAAGCAATAGTAGACGAAGGATTTCTAGAGAGGACGTTTCACCTTCGGGAAAAGGGGACTAATGTAAGGACAGAGGTCATAGCCGGCATAACTACTTTCATGACCATGGCTTACATAATTTTTGTCAACCCCTCCATCTGTCAGGAAACTGGGATGCCCTTTGCTGCATTGATGTACGCGACCATTGCTTCTAGTGTACTCGCTACTGTGTTGATGGCTTTCTTAGCTAACTATCCCTTTGCTCTCGCCCCAGGAATGGGCCTGAACGCCTACTTTACCTATTCTGTTGTCTTGGGAATGGGTATGCCGTGGCAGACAGCCTTGGGTGCAGTGTTCATTTCCGGTGTCGTTTTCGTGGTGCTGTCTGTCAGCCATGTGAGGGAGGAGATCGTTAACGCAGTGCCCGGCACCCTCAAGAATGCCATTGGGGCCGGTATTGGACTGTTTATTGCCTTCATCGGCTTCAAGGGGTCAGGCATCATGGTTGCTGATCCGGCTACCTTCGTGGCCATTGGCAACCTAACGGAGCCAAATACGGTGGTAACCATTCTTGGCCTTGTGATTACCAGCATTCTCCTTGTCCGGGGCGTGAAAGGCGCCATCCTCTTGGGAATTCTAATCTCCACCGCTGTGGCCATTCCCTTTGGAGTCACCACACTGCCTAAGGGTATTATTCAGTGGCCCAGCCTAAGTGCCTGGGAGCCAATCCTGTTCAAGCTGGACATCCGAGGTGCGCTCTCCTGGGGGCTGTTCGATGTTATTTTTGCGTTCTTGTTTGTCGACATGTTTGATACCGTCGGAACCCTGATCGGCGTTTCCACCCGGGCCGGCTTCCTGGATGAGAAGGGCCGCCTGCCCCGAGCTGATAAAGCGCTTTTGGCAGATTCCATCGGGACTATTGGCGGTGCCATGTTCGGAACTCCTACAGTCACTACTTATGTTGAATCGGCCAGCGGTGTGGCAGCCGGCGGCCGTACCGGCCTGACTGCGTTGACAACAGCTGTGTGCTTTGCACTGGCAGCCTTCTTCCTGCCGGTGGTCAGCATTGTGCCTGAAGCAGCTACAGCCCCTGCCTTGATCTTGGTTGGGGTCATGATGATGGGTGCCATCACCAATATCGACTGGAATGATTTCAGTGAAGCCATTCCGGCTCTAGTCACCCTGGCCGGTATGCCCTTTACCTTCAGTATTGCCAACGGGATAGCTTTTGGGTTTGTCACCTACAGTGCCATTAAGCTGCTCTCCGGCAGGGGTAAGGAAGTCCACTGGGTGATTCACGTACTGGCTTTGCTGTTTGTCATTCGGTTTATCTATCTGGCCTAGTCTTGTCTGCCAGTTCGGCAGGTGCCGTATTTGGCAGCTCAGTCCCGTGAGAGATTCTGCCTCCTCGCTCTTTTGACCAGCATGCCGAGTATGATTTTGGCTTAGGTGGTCAGAATAGTAGCGAGGAGGTCGGATGATGAAAGCCACAGGCATTGTGCGTAGAATAGATGAACTCGGCAGAGTTGTAGTGCCCAAGGAACTGAGAAAGCAGCTGCGCATCGATGAGGGGGATGCCATCGAGATCTTCACGGAGGCCAATGGCGAAATTGTCCTGAAGAAGTTCTCCCCCCTGTGGGGACTGCGGGCAGAGGCCGCAGGCTATGTAGAGGCTCTCGAGCAGTCCACCGAGTGTGAAGCCCTGATTACCGACAAGGACCAGGTGATTGCCAGCAGCCAAGGCATAAAGATCATGGAAGAGCGGACCGTGAGCAATGCTCTAAAGAAGGTTGCTGTGGATCGCAAGTCCATGGTGGTCCAGGCTGATCAGTTGGAGAAAGAACCCTATCTAGAATGGCCGAAAGACTATGCAGTCCGGTCTTTGGTCATTGCACCGATTATCAGTCCCACTGGGGACCTTCTGGGTACAGTCCTCTTGGCTGCCGATGATCGGGAGCTGGGGGAATTTGAACTCAAGGTAGCAGAGACCGCGGCCAGTTTCCTCAGTAAGCAGGTAGGTATCGACTAGCCGTTGGGATATTGGTTTACAAAACCCGCCTATGGATGGGCGGGTTTTTTGCTGTCTAATTAGAACCCATGATATACTTAAGTTAACGTACACTGACGGCAGGGGGAGAGGAGCCAGTGAGCAAGGGAAAAGTCCTAATTGCAGATGATGATCCCAATGTACTGGAACTGTTGTCTCTCTATCTTGAGAAAGATGACTACGAGGTACTTAAGGCCCTGGATGGAGAGGAAGCCCTGCGGGTAACCAGAGAGGCAGGCCCGGATCTTCTGATTCTGGATGTGATGATGCCTAAGGTGGATGGCTGGGAGGTTTGCCGGGCGGTGAGGCAAGAAAGCTTTGTTCCCATCATTATGCTGACTGCCAAAGGGGAGGACTATGACCGCATCCTCGGACTGGAGCTGGGGGCCGATGACTATGTGGTAAAACCCTTTAATCCAGTGGAGGTGGTGGCCAGGGTCAAGGCCATCCTGCGGAGGGTGCAGCGGGAACAGAATAGGGCAAAGGTGCTGGACTTCCCAGGACTGCACATCGATGTGGCCCGCCACGAGGTGGCAGTAGACGGGCAGCCGGTGGCTCTCACTCCCAAGGAGTTTGATCTCCTGGTGTTCTTGGCTGAAAGGCCGGGTTGGGCCTATACCCGTGAGCAGATCCTCTCCAATGTCTGGGGTTATGATTTTGTTGGCGATGGACGTACCGTAGATGCCCATATTAAGCGCCTGCGGCAGAAACTGGCAGTATCAGGCAAGGAGCTGCCCTGGAGTATTGCCACTGTCTGGGGTGTAGGGTACAAATTCGATGAGCACCGGGAGGCGCAGGGCGGTGGCAGCGAGAGTCAGCATTAGAACTAGGTTAATCGTGTCCTACATCACCGTCACGGTGTTGAGCCTGGGCGTGCTGGGTGTGCTGTTTTCCGGCATGCTGTCCGATTACCTCTTTACAGAGCAGGAGAAGCTGCTTCTCTCCCGGGGACAAGCAGTGGCTGAGATCGTCAAAGACGTGGTGCAGGGCCGCCCTTTAACGCTTCAAGCTCGGATTGTCCTAGAGAACATGAGTGACTTCCTGCAGGCCCATGTCTGGCTGGTGGATCGTTCCGGCTTAATTGTCGCCACATCCTCGGACTCAACTGAATGGGAAGGCCTGCAGCTGGATGCCCATGAGTTTAGTGAGGTAATGAGCGGCACGGTGGTGACCCGCAGGGGGCGGTCGGGGCGGTTTAAGACACCGATGGTCACAGTGGCAGTGCCCATTACTGTAGGGAACCAGGTGCTGGGCGCACTATTCATGTATACGCCTGTATCGGATGTCACGCAGACTGTAGATCACGTCCGGAATCTCGTCTTTGCCGCTTCGCTGTTTGCCCTGGTGGTATCCAACTTGGTGGGCTTCGGCCTCTCCCAAAGCATCACCGGCCCTTTGCGGGCAATGACTGATCTGGCCAAAGAGATGACCCGGGGGGTGTTTGAACGGCGGGTACCCATTGAGACTGAGGATGAGTTAGGTGAGCTGGGAGAAGCCATCAACCTGTTGGCGGAAAACCTAGAGACAAGCCTGGCTGATCTGCAGGAG